>Ga0208398_100082_pt1 | contig 98316 bp, 106 predicted proteins | sample LakWasMe79_HOW10_2_FD_183905 | JGI IMG/M metagenome (GOLD analysis project Ga0208398, IMG submission 183905) | Freshwater sediment methanotrophic microbial communities from Lake Washington under simulated oxygen tension - Sediment Metagenome... | ecosystem: Environmental > Aquatic > Freshwater >...
ATATCGTTCGTGCAGGTTCAGGCGGCTTGCGGCCATGGGCAACTCCACTTGGCGGTGAGGTTGCTCAGGCTAAACCGCCTGAACCCCTTTACCACCGCTGGTGTTGCGTTACGGAGTTGAACTCGCCCCGTCAATACACCGATAGAGCCCATTCGGTTTATACCTACGACTGTAAATCTGACATCATCGCCAAGCTTATTAATTGCTCTATCGTATCTATTTAGTGTGGCTTCAAGCTGTTTTCCAGCTTTATGCCCGTCATCCCCAGTAGCGGAGTCAACAATCACTCTACAAGAGCCGTCTTTATAACGATCAGCGCAACGCCCATCCGGATCAGTAAACCGATAAGGATTCCCGCTGGCATAACGGTACCGATTAAACGCCCCCACCGGATTGCTGTAAGCCGTGACGGGATCGACGGACAGGAACGCGCCGATCCCCGGATCGTAATAGCGCTGCTGCATATACGTCAGCCCGGACACAGCATCCATCACATGCCCGGTGTACCCGGCGCGGTCATCGTTGTTTCTGTTGAGCAGACTCCCATACGGTTCGTACTCGCTGGTTTCGATGATAGCGCCCGCTGCATTGGTTTTGGCAATGGGGCTGCCTAATGCATCGGTGTGGAAGTAGCTGATGGTGGGCGCGTTGCTGCCGATGGGGCGGGTGATTTCGGCCAATAGGCTGCCGGCCAGATAGACGTTGTTGATGCGCTTGCTGGCGGGTTCGTCGCGTTGCCAGAGCAGGCGGCCGTCTTTGGCGTAATAGCTGTACTTCAGACTGGTGCCGGCGCTGTCCTGGCGGACGCGGCGGCCGTCGGCGTCGTAGCGGTAGCTTTGGCCGGCGGTGCCGCGTAGGCGGTTGCCGTAGTCGAAGGTATAGCCGGTGCCGTTTTTGCTGGCGAGGTTGCCTTGCAGGTCGTAGGTCAGTGCGGTGAGCGCCGGGCTGGCGTTGCCGGTGCATTGCGGGCCGCTGCGCACAAATGCCACTTGGTTGCTGGCGGTGTAGCAGTAGTACTGCGTGCGTGGCAGGCTGCCGCCGCTGAGGCTGACTTGGGTGAGGTTGTCCAGCGCGTCATAGGCGTAGCTGGCGGTGCCGAACATCGGCGAGCTGGCACTGGTGAGGCGGTCGAGGCCGTCGTAGGCCATGTTGCGGGTTTGCCGAGCACTGGGGGTGCCGTCGCGGTGATGGCGGTGACGTTGCCGTTGGCATCGAACGTGGTGGCCAGCTTCAGGACGCTGCCGTCGGTGCTTTGGCTGGGCAGTTGGCGGGCGTTCTGGGTCATCGTGTGCACGATGCCGTTGCCGTAGGTGAACTGCCTGAGGGCACCGTTGGCGTAATAGCTGGCATTACTGGCCAGGGTGTATGTCGTGCCAGCATCGGGGCGTGCGCTGATGGCGGTGGTTTGGCCCAAGGCATTGACGGTGTAATTCACCGCCACGCTGGCCGGGGCGGCTTCGCTGATCACCTGGGCCAGCGCGTTGTAGGTGTAGAACCGGGCTCGGTAAACCTGTGATTATACGCTCACTGGCTTTTCTCATATGAATCAATGGCCTTGGCGAAAACGTCTTTTCCGCGGTGACCAGTTTGAGCTGTCACACCGAGCTCAGTAAAGCTGTTATTTCCCCGGGGGGATCGGCAAAATTGTGACTTTCCCGAGCAGCAGTATTTCGCCGCGGAACAGTCAAGAATCTGCTCATTCGACATTGGAGCAATGTCTTGAACGATGCGGACGTTGAGTGCTACATCCCTTGGGCCGAGGACGCCCTACTCCCGGGCGAGTCGCCCTATGCCCTGCTGAACAAACTGGCTTGGTTCGCCTGCCGAGGCCCAGTTCAATTGATGCGGGATCTCCGTGCGACCGAGGGCACCCCCTACCCAAACAGCCCCAGTAAGATCGATTTCAGCACAAGCGCCGAGGAATGGAGTCTCAAGGCCAACGCGCGTATGTGGCCAATCAAGGCGGGGAGGTTACGCGAGTACTTTGACCGCACACGTTTTGATGTCTTGAAGGAGTACAGCTATTCATCTTACGAATCGGAATTCCTGCGCTTCTGTCCAGAATGCGTAGCAGTGGGGATGCACTTCACGATCACACAGCTCTTGCTGGTCGAAAATTGTCCCTATCACCATCGGCGTCTGATTTCATGTTGCCCGGAATGCGGGGAAAGAATCGGATACCGAAGCGGGGTGCTGAATGACGCATTCGGTTGCAGGGAATGTGGTCGCTCCTTGCTTGAGGCTGGCCTGACTGACATACGGGTCAATCGGCGCTATCGCTGGCGCGTTTCCCGCTCTCATCTGAAATTGGCCAAGACGCTCAAATCCGCACCGATGATTCACTGCCCCGTGAAAGGGTTTCGGGATAGCGTGGTCCCATATCACGGCCTTAAAGAGGCGATGACTCCGCTCCTTCATCCTGACAGGCCGTCATCCGAGAGATCTCCTTCCACGTCTCATTACGTTATCGTGAAAGTTGGGCGCAATGAGCGGGGGCAGCCCTGCATTCAGCCCGTTTCGCGGCTAGAGCCCTTCGAGCCACCATTGACGCCTTCACCGCTCGACGATGGCCAATTTCATGCAGTTGCCCAAATGCGAGCAGGGGCTTGGGCACTGCAGACTTATCGCGACCATCGAGCATGCATTTGCGCGGCGCGGGAGGCCATGAAATGCAGCAGACATAGTCGATTCGCCCGCAGTGAACGACCATTGATCTGCTGTGTAGGGAAGGGGTTTGCCGTGTGGGAGGCCGGACGCAACGAGCGGGAAAGAAAGCAGCTTTCCAATGACCTGTGGGAGGCATGGGAACTCGGAGATGCGCGAGAAAAGGCCTTTGCTTCGTACGTACTCGAAAAGGCATCCTTGTCGGGCACGATCATGGCTTTCCTTCGAAGCGAATCCCTTCTTCTGTCCCCTTGGGAGAACCGAGACCTGATGTCCGACTTCTCGTGTTGGAATACGACGTCGCGCCAGGGCGAGCAGCAGGCAATCCTGTGGCAGGATCTGCGCCACATCGACGTTTCGGATGCGTGCGATCTGTCGAGCTATGGTGAGCCTGCGCGGTGGACGTGGTTGGAATCGGTGTGCGCTGACCTGCAGGGCAATTCGAAGGGCGAGCTAGAAGGTCAGATGCGTGCACACCTGGCGATCGACAGTCTGACCAATGACTACGCAGCCCACCAGCGAGCGTTGCTGACTATGCCGACTTTGCGCCCGAGGATGGACGGCTGCGGCGCGGCAGTTTGGTAGCGCGTCGGTCACTGTCTCGATTCCCGACGGGCTTGCTGCGCGTAGTTTTCATAACGGGAGTGCTCTGCAGCGAGTCCTCGTACTCGCGTTCGACATCTGCGTGCACTCGGAGCACATTGGATTTCAAGGCCAGTAAAGCGGCCGCAATGCTCGCTGGTGCGGGCGTATGCGAAGAAATTCCATCGCACGTGACTTCAATGGCGCCTTCCTGATAGCGTTCCGGAAGCGGCCGCCCCATGCACTCGTACCACTCCTCACCGGCCGCGTGCAAGCACGCACAGGCGTCCAGCATTTCCCGGCTCTTTTCCATCAAAAAGGGAAGGGCTGAGAGATCCTCTAGCGATGGTACGAACTTGGAGGGCGCGCACCGGTCGCCCCATACCACGACATTGGCGACTGCATCGACTAGAGGTCCATGAAGGCGCTGGGCAAGCATGTCGGCGTCATCAAACTCCCTTCGAGAAAACGAGGTGGTGAACTCATCCACGGCATCGTATGCCAGTCGCCCGGACGCTTCGACATCGTGACGTCGTCGCCAAGTCATTTCGTGAAGAAACGCGATAACAAAGATCAGCGTTTCCGGGGTGGCTGCTTTTACCAGGGCCTTAGCGCAGCGTTGCTCCAGGTCGGCATAGAGGGCAGGGTTCAAGTGTTTCACGGCCGATACGACGCGTCCTGGCACGAAAAGGAGCCCTCGCTGATAGGTGTAGCCCATCAACCGTGTGCGTGACTCCAGGAGGGGGGGCGGATCGGGTTGCACGTAGCGGATGAAGTCGCGCAGCAACCACGGTCGTGACTTCGGCACGCGTTCGCACACGCGCTCGAACAGATTGAACTTCCCGCCGCTGTTGCCGTATTCCGCCCAGTATGCGCCGTCTGGATTTTTGCCCTTCTCGTGGATGTCCTCAAAAACACGCGGTGCCAAGCGCTCAGACAACACGCCTGATGGTTCGGTCGTTGGCATCAACAATGTTTGGTTCAACCACCGCACGTCGCCGTCCTGCGATTTCAGCAGGAAGCGCGTCCATGTCATGGCGCCGCCGGTGCGGAGCGCACTAGCAGAATCGATATCCATTAACAAGGCCTGGATTCAATTTCAAACCACCTGCCGCGGTATGTTTGGGCGCGGTCGCTGCGGGTTACGCTAGGGGCTAGCCATCAATGGAATTAACAATTTACTAATAAAAAGAGCTCGCCACTGCAATGGTCGAGCTCTTGGGCCAGGTCGTTGGAGGACCTGTTGATGCCAAAGTCACTATACACCCCTTCCCGCCACGCGGGTCAAGGCAGTACCCGCTTACCTGCGCAGCGCCGAGCGACGGGGTCGCGGTCGTAATGGCCAAGCCATCGAAGACGCCTGCCCAGCAGCAGCGCAACAAGTACATGGCCTCGGTTCGGGCCCGTGGGGCCAGTGGCCACAACTTATGGTTTGTTTCGCCTCCGCTGGACCCGGCAGAATTGTCGCTGACCCTGTGTTCGGACCTGGAGTTTGAGACCTTCCTCTATCTGGAAGGCTCGCCGGATCTACCCAGTGTGGACTATGCACCCTTGCGTCTGCAGGAGGCGGCTGCCGGTCCCAACCCACGGCATTTCGCCACCGCCACCACCCTTGATGGCACGCGGCTGGATATCGAACTCAGGCCGGAGGCCACTCAGCCTTCGATAGCCGGTAGACGCATGATTAATCTGGCGGTGCTGACGGCTGCCAAGACTCGCATTGAGAGTTGGCGGGCGATCGTGCCGGCGATCAATCGCTGCCGTTCCCATACGCTCAATCCGGTGATATTTCGCTGCCGGCAACTGCTGCAAGACAGCGGGGAACGGACCGTCCTGGATATCAGCCGTGAATTGGCATCTGAGAACACGGCCCTGGTCGTCGGCGCGCTGGCCACCATGCTGCGCACACGCGAGCTCCAAAGCGATGTGGACCACCAGCTCTGGGGACCGCAGACGCGCGTATGGGAGCGTGGGCATGGGTAAGCGCTTGACCCGCTCAACCACCCCTCCTGAGCGCCTGGTGCTGACGAGTTGGCCCATGCCCAACATCACCGGCCTGAGCAGCGAGCAGAGGAAGCGCTTCTACGCCCTGAAAGACGCGCTCACCGCCTACGTGGAAGGACAAACCATCACCCCATTGCTGAAAGGACTGGGCATTTGGGGCGAGGTGTTCTATCGGGCCTATGACAAATGCGTCGCGCTGGACGAGCGCGGCAAGCCGTTCGGGTGGGTGGGGCTATTGCCGTACTTGGAGATCAAGCCGCGCCGACGGACCGCGCCCTTGGTGAAGCGAGGCCGGGGGGGACTTGCGGGCGCATTGATGCAGTTCCTGGACACCCACAGCGACATCGCCGAGGCGCTAGAGGCTTACCTGCTTCTCAACGCCACCCGCAAACGCGGCGGCGAAGCGGGCATTCGCCACAAGTCGGCCCACATGGAGTTCTTGCGCCTGTGTGCGCTCAAGGATCCTCAAGAGAGCGATTGGCCATTCACCTCACGCCGTCAGGCGGCTGGGGCGGTTCGAGATTTCACCAATGCGTACATGAGGAACAACTACGACAAGATCGTGGCCACCCAGTACGGCCAGAAGGCGGCGACCAAGGCCAAGGCGGGCAATGGCCGCGTATCACGGCTCATCGCATGCATGCCCTTGGACATCGTCGAGATGGACGAGCATTCGATGGGCTTCATCGGCACGGTTCGGATCCAGACGCCAGAGGGCTCGCGGTTCGTCGACGCCGGGCGCATGACGCTGTTGCTGCTGACTGACCGCCACAAAGGCTGGATTCTGGCGTTCAAGGTGATCTGTCGGGAAGCAGCCAACAGCGGCGATGCCATGGACGTGCTGCACGCCGGCATGGTGGGCGAGACCGACTGGGCCCATCGCAAGCAGGAGCACCCGCCTAAGCAGCCCTTGGTCGAACTCGATGTCCGCTTTGGCTGGTGCGGCTTCAATTGCCTGCTGCTGGATAACGCCTTGATCCACCTGGCGGACGAACTGGTGACCCGGGTCTCGGCCCTGACCGGATGCGCCGTCAACTTTGGACCGGTGAAAACCCCGGCCCGACGCCAGCTGGCCGAGCGGTTCTTCAACGAACTGGAGCGCTCCGGGTTCAAGCGTCTGCCGCAAACCACCGGTTCAGGCCCTCAGGATCCGCAACGACAGAAGCCGGAAGCCGCGGCACGAGACTGCATCCTCGCCGAGACGGAGATTTTGGCACTGGTCGCCGACTTGGTGCGCAAGCACAACGCCAACATCGGAAAGCAGAATCTGGCAGCGAGTCCGGCCCAACGGATGGCATCGCTGATCTACGGGGAGGAGCGCGATCAGTATTTGTTCCCATTCCTGCCGCCGCTGCGTCAGGGCGAGGCCGACCTGTCCAAGTCGCTGGTGGCGGCTCCCATCCGGGGCAACCTGAAGACAGGCCGACGGCCGTATTTCTCTTATCTGGAAGTGGACTATACCAATCCCAAGTTGGCCAATGACTGGAACCTGCTGAAGGCGACTGTCGTCTTGCATGTGGTGCGTTCCAACATCCGCTTGATTGAAGCCTTCGTCGGGGATCGACCATTGGGCGCTTGCTCGGCGGGTGGACGATGGCGCTGGAGCGACCATTCGGCGGATTTGAGGCGTCAGATCAATCAGCTGCTTCGCGAGGGCTACATCGAGAACGACAGGAACGACGACGTTGTGGCCGCGTTCCTGCGGAAGATTGCTGACGACTATGCCCCTTCGAAAATGAACCAGAAGCCGATCAAGGCGGCCGTACGGCAGATGGGCGATCACAACAACCGACGCGACGTGCCCGAGGACGCTCCACACAGCACTACCCAGGTCCAGGACGCCGAAGCAGCGGTCAACGACCTGCTGGAGCGGGCCAGCGAAACGACAACGTCCCACTACATGACGTGGGATGACATAGGCGCATTCAACGGAGACCGGCATGACTATTGAGGAAATTCAGCGTTTGCGGGATCAAGTGTGGGACGAGCATCCGCTGATCATCGAGCGGGCCGTGTTACCAACTTTTGCGATCAAGGACGCGCTGGGACGCGTCTGGGGCTTGGGCAGGAAGGGAAGGGGGTCGATCGCGTTCTATGCTCAACCGTTGTCAGGCAAGAGTTCCTGCGCGGAGATCGTGATGGTGGAGATGCGTCGCAAGAAACCCGGTTGCGGTGTGTTGATCTTCGAAGTGGTGGAAGACACCAACCCCGCCGAAGGGCGCTTGCTTTCAGAGATTCTCAACCAGATCGACTATGCGCCCAAGATCGCCCGGGACCTGGCCGGCAAGCGGACCCAGGTACATCGCGCCTTGCTGGCGCTTTCAGGGGAGGCGCGCCATCTGTTTCTCATCTTCGATGAAGCCCAGGAGCTCAGCTGCGATGAGTTCGCTTGGCTCAAGTCAGTGATCAACCGCCTGGTGCGGGATCGGGTCAAGGTGACGGTCGTATTGTTCGGGCAGGTAGAGCTGAAGGAGAAACGCCAGCAACTGAAGGCGGCGCGATCGGATCTGGAGAAGCGCTTCATGTCGACCTTGAACGAACTCAAGGGCATCCAGAGCGCGGACGAGCTCGAACCTGTGCTGGCCGCCATTGATGAGGCGTCCGAGTTTCCTGCCGCATCGGGGCTGACCTACCTGCAGTTGCTGTTGCCCCGCTTCTACCAGTGTGGTGGGCGTCTTCAGGCCTATCGGAGTCAGATTTGGCGCGAGCTGAAGAAACAGCGGTTACCGGGCGTAGGGACCGTGGTGGCCATGGCGAGCGTGGCCGGTTACTTGGCGAACCTGTTCATTCATCTCCGGGACCTGGATGGGGAAGAGTTAAAGATCTCCGCCGAGATGCTTCAAAAGGCGGGCGGTGAGTAGCCCGATCGATACGGCGCAGTGGGTGCCCAGTCTGCCGGAGCACTGGAAGAGCTCATTGCTCGGGACTCTGTTCGCCATCGGCCGCTTCAATCTGTGCAATGGCTTGGACATCGCCCGCATCGTCGATGCGCAAGTGGCCGCCGAGTTCGCGGCGCTTAAGCCCCCCTCGGTCGCCCACCTGACCGCCTTCATGCGCTGGGCAAAGACCGTGCAACCGTCACCCCCAGATGAAGAGGTCTCGTTTCTGAAGCGGGTGCTGGCGCGTGCGCAGCGCGATAGCGATGAGGTGCCACCCGAGTGGTTGTCGACCGACCTGCGTTGGTGCCCGCAATGTGCGAAAGAGGACGTTCACTTGATCGCCCATCAACATCGCGCCCTCCACCATTGCCCGGTGCACCATGTGCCTTTGCAACAGTTCTGCGACTACTGCGGGCTGATGTGTCGCTATCGCATCGTGCGGGGCATGGCGTTCCTCGTGTGCCCGCGCTGTTCGAGGCGTTCGTCGCCACCCGACTGGGAGCGGGACGACACGGTGAGCGCGCTGGCCGGGACAGCGACGTGCAATCCCCGCATCGTCGCCGAGCAGGTCGTGATCCCGGGTCTGCCGATCAGCGCCGATCCATTGGGGGCCCGCGGCATTAGCCCGCAGGATCTTCGGCTCCTCTATGTAGAACGAACGCTGCCAAGGACGTTGCAATCCCCGCAAACCCAGGTGCTGAGCCGGTATTTCTCTTTTGAATCCTCTCCATGTGCAGTGTCGAACCCCTCGGCCAGCCACGAGGAGGGGGTGCACCGCATCATGTCGCGCGCGCATGCGTTGGCGGTACTCTCAGGGCATACATGCGTGTCCGAACCTCCCGGCACACAGTCTGAAGAGGGTCCACCCTGTCCGTGGCACGCAGGATTTCAACTGTGGGCCCGGCGTGTAGACGCGGGCCTGTTCGCCCGTGCGCAGCGCCAGACTGGCATCGATGCCCAGACCTATGAAGGGGCGCACCTGGGGCTGTGCCTGTCGGCCGCGTGGTTTGCCGACGCTCAATTCAGTGCCGCTCAGGACCACGATGCATATCGCGTGCTGCTCAGTTGGCTGGAGCCGGGGATCCTACGGTGGCTGCCTGCCGGCGATGAAGAAAGGCTCCCACAGGGTACAACCCTAGGACTGCTCCGCCATGACTACCAATGGTTCTGCTTGCCCTGTCGCAAGAAGCCCCGGGATGTGATCCGGCTCCGGCGTCAGCTCGATTCCGTCAGGCAACAGTGTGCCGATGAGCTTGTTGGTGACGTGCTCCAGGACGCCAGGTGGATCATGGACCAAATGCGTATTGCACCAACATTGTCTTGAATAGGAGCGCACGCCTTTATGGTCAAGCGACGATGGGGGCATCGTTTGGAAAGCTTCGCTCGGCCTCATCGATCAGCACCTGGAGCGCATGATCGGTCGACGTCGAAGCCCAGCTATTCAAATGGATCAGAGGTGTGAGGAAATAGGGTGGAAGCATTGTATGCCCTGTGCCGGTCGCCACGTTTCGGCGCGTCAAATCAGTGTGAGTGCCGGCGGCGATATCCAGAATTCGTCACCCAGCCGTGTTGCGATACCAGCAAAAGCTGTAGTCAGCGAACACGTTGGAAGCGAACGGGACGGCGAAAAGCAGAGTTTTCCTTCCGTAGCCCCCTGCGCGATTAGAAGTCGGCGCGGAAGTTCGCTGGCGAGGGTGAACTTGAGGAGTTCGACGTTGCCCGGATATTGCAACGAAACCGATGCCATACTGCGTACGGCCGCCCAGCACGCATAGCGCCAGTGTCCTAGGCTGTAGCGCGATTCGTTGGCCACTAGCAGCGGACTGAGTTCCGAAAGATAAGAGTCGCCGAACTGGTGAATGCGGAGTTGATGCTGAAGGTAGGCGGTAACTTCCTGCGGAATCAGCTCCTGCCAAATGCCCAACCAGGTCTCCGCATACGATGGGCTGCGGCCTTCGCCCGACAGATAGTCCCGAAGGAGCCCCTCAAGTTCCGCGAATGGAACCGACGGCCAGGTATAGGACCAAGCCCCCTTGCCGCCACCCGCTGCGCGGCTCTCGGTATGCAAACGACGGTCAACACGAATAACGCCGAGCGCGTCCAGTACGGAAAGAACCGACTGGGTTCCCTCCATGGTGGGCGCGATGTCTATGCGGGCATGGTGGGCTTGTACGAGAGCTAGCAGATAGAGCGCGCCCCGACCGCCAAGATGTGGGACAGAACTGATAGTGGGGGCATCCGGACGCCTGCCATCGGGAGCTTGCGGCTTTGAGTTCATCATGGAGTCGACAAGGGCACGCACATTGGTCGATGTGCGGGCACGCAAGATACCTGTGGCTCGTTGCTTGATATCTAAGAATAACTTAGTATGCAGGAGCCAGTCACTTCCGCCATCCTTACGCCCTCACCTAGGGGGCTGAAGTGGCTGGGCGAACGACTGAACACCCGGTTTTTGCGAGGCGGCTAACACAAGCGCGTGAGCTGGCCGGGCTATCGCAGAAGCAGCTCGGCATCCTCGCCGGCTTGGACCCCGCCGTGGCCTCACCGCGTATCAATCAGTACGAACGGGGCAAACATGAGCCCCAGTTCAAGACAGCCAAGCAGTTGGCCGATGTGCTCGGAGTCCCCGAGGCGTTCCTCTATACCGAAGACGAACTTCTTGCCAAGCTGCTTTTGAAGTGGAACACCCTGACTATCCGCCAGAAGAAAAACATCCTTAAGGGCATCGAACAGGCCTCGGCATGACCACGAAAAGTGCCGTCACGTTAGCGCTCGTGGCGTCAGCTTGGGGGCAGGCACTGCCGGCGCGCTCAAGTGCTGAAGCAGAGGGCGCATGTGTCTTTTTTGGTCCTGAGCGAGGTTGCGGCCTAATAATGGTGGTCCGGAGCAAGCAGTGTCTTGCTCGCGCAATGGGCAGCAAGCTACTCGACTCGAACCGCCATTGAACTAGTCGCGTTGGGGCAGCCATGGTTTTACCGCGTGAACCATTCGATTGAACCAGATCAGGTCACTAAGCGTGATGAAGTGGAGGTGCCCGATGCGTCACGAATCGCTGCTTACACTGGTCGAGCAGTACGAGATCGCGAACAACGCGCTTGATGCACAGCGACGACGGGTGTGGAACGCCATCGAAGCGGTGGAGCCTGGGTTGGCAGAGGAACTTCTACAACTGTTCTCCACGTCGGATGCCGCGTCGCTTTGGCTGTTGAAGGCCTCTGGGGCCAACCAGCCGTGCCCGGCCCAGGCAATTGCAGAGGGCGGTGCAGCACAGGTGCGTGAGCGGGTGCTGCGAACGCTCCATGGGAGCACTGCCTAAGCATGCGAAATCCTAAGGCATTGATTTGGAAGGCCATAAAATTATGGTCGCGACCATAGTTGCACTGTAAAAAGCTCGGCTCTGATGAACCCCAATGTCAGTCCCAGAATGTCTGACCGACGGCCGCGGTTGGCTTGAGCTAGCGATTAGGGATGCTTATCGTGGGTAGGCTTGCGATGCGTAACACCTCCACAATTTCACACCGTATAGCGACGCCAAGAGACACCTGATGTCGGTTCGACGCGTTGATCTACGGTCCTTAGGAAAACTCCTACGCGTTCGTGCGCAACATTCCTATCGCATCGCGTGCTCCAACGGCGCACCATCTCTTCGTGGTGAAGCAATGGCACCCGGCAAGGAATCAGATCGGATCACGCACTCTGTCATCACGGAGCGCGCCGTGAAGGGGGCAGCGGGAGTAACAGCTCGCACAACAATGCGTCACCATCAGCGCCGCCCCACGGGCGGCGCTGCCATTTTGCAGGTTGCTAAACGCATTCCAGACGTGCACCCTGACTTCCCTTCGCAACCGTGCAGTGGCAGCCGTTCTATGACCGAGCAAGGGCTGTTGGGCCCCGGCCTCCGGACGTTTTTCCGCATAGCCGAAAAGTGGCAAATATCCCACGCCCAACAGTGCTTACTGTTGGGCTGCCAAGATCAACAGGCTCTAGATTCATTGCTAGACGGCGACTTTGCAGAGATGCCTCGTGATGTACTCGTCCGCATCAGCTACTTTCTTGGCATCTATAAGGCCCTGCACACCATCTTCCCCAATGAACACCAGGCTGACAGTTGGATGATCCGCCCAAACAGTGCGCCGCTATTTGCCGGGCGATCCGCGATCAACTTTGTAGCGGAAGAGGGCGTCGATGGATTGGCCGCTTTGCGAAAATATCTGGATGAGCAACTAGGTTAGTCGCGCAGGGCGGCTTGGTGAGCCATCGGAGACATTGGTGTGTAGATGAGGCTAGCCGGTCCTCCAGCTAAAGTACGGTCCGGTATCCATGGTCATCTGGCGATCGCCAGCTCATGCCAGCTCGTCGTATACCGTCCTGATAACGCCGTCTGGTTCATCCCCCACAATGGTCTCTCCAGCGCCCCCTTGCGCGGGCGCCACGCACTCGACGCCAACCCCAGCGCCCCTCTCCCGAAGCGGGCATTGGCTCGATCCATGACCTCCATCAGGCTCTTCGAGCGCGGATCGGCCAGTGCGAAGAGATCCCCTTGTTGGTGGTCGCCGTGAGTCAGATCCAGCAGGCCGACGCCGGCCTTCTTGTAGCGATAGCCCTGCCGATATATCGCCCGCACGAGGTGCTGCGCCAGGCGCAGCACCTCACGGGTGTCGGACGTGGGGGCGATCAGCGGCATGGCGCCGGAAGGGTGGTATTGCGGGGCGTCCGGCTTGAAGGGGTTAGTGTTGCACCAGACCCAGACGCCATTGGCCTGCAGGGAGCGGGAACGCAGCTTCTCGCAGGCGCGCTGGGCGAAGGTCGCCACGGCCTGCTGCAGGTCTTCCAGCGCAACAACCTCGCGGCCGAACGAGCGGCTGACCACGATCTGCTTGCGGTCAGGCTCGCTCTCTTCCAGATCCGCGCAGGCGATGCCCTGCAGCTCGCGCTGGGTGCGGGCCAACACGACGCCGTAGCGTGCTCGCAGTGTTTCGGGGGCGGCGCGGCATAGGTCTGCCGCGGTCAGGATGCCCTCGGCACCTAGCCGCGCCGTGAGGCGGCGCCCCACGCCCCAGACATCCTCCACTGGAAACTTCTCCAGCGCCGCATCACCGGGCAGCACTGTCACGACGCCGTGGGGCGTCTTCTTGGCTAGCTTGTTAGCCAGCTTGGCCAGCGTCTTGGTTGGCCCGATCCCCACGCAGCAGGGAATGCCCACCCACTGCCGGATCCGGGCCCGAACCTCGGCAGCGACCTGCTCGCGCCGTTCCGCCCGGATCCCCTGAAAATCCACGAAGGATTCGTCGATGGAGTAGACCTCCACCCGGGCGAACTGATCCCGCAGGATCGACACCACCCGACCCGACAGGTCGCCGTAGAGGGCGAAGTTGGCCGAGAAGATGCGCAGCTGCCGGCGCAGCGCCGGCGGCACCTCATGGATAGGCTGCCCCATCCCGATGCCGAGGTCCTTGCACTCCTGGCTGCGCGCGATCACGCAGCCGTCGTTGTTGGACAGCACGCAGACGGGCACGCCCTGCAGCTCGGGCTTGAACGCCCGCTCGCATGAGGCATAGAAGTTGTTGCCGTCGACCAGGCCGAACATCGGTCATTGCTCCGCTAGACCCATCAGTCCACGGGCAGGTGGAAGGTCGATTCCGCTTCACTGGGCAGCTGGCGGATCAGGCTCAACACGCCCTCGAAGCGCTGCAACTCGGCTTCCTCGGTAGTGGCTCGCGCATAAGTCTCCGGCTCATCCAGCACGTCCAGCATCACCGCGGTGGCCGATCCATCCTTGTGCAAGGCCAGATGCGCCTCATAGACACAGGCACCGGTCCAGGAACGCCAGCACCGCAACACATCGCCGTCCAGCCAGATCGCCCAGCGGTCGTCCATGTCGCGCGGCCACAGGCCTGCCTGCAGCCGCAGGACGTCTTCGATGGCAAACACGTGGCGGCACCGCAGCGGCCAGCGGGGGCCTTCCATCGGCTTCAGCTTGTGCTTCCAGCTCTGCGCGGTGCCGCTCATCGCCTGCGCCCCAAGAGTTGACGGAAGTTCCAAGTCACCACGCCCCAGATCTCCAGCTCCATGTCGGGGGGAACCAGGATCGGGGGATAGTCCGGATGCCCGGAATGAAGCTCGAACCGCCTGCCGCGCCGTTGCAGCTGCTTGCAGGTGAAGCCACTGTGCCAGATGGCGATCACGATGTGGCCGTGTTGTGGCGTGATGCTGCGATCCACGATCAGCGTGTCGTCGGGGTAGATGCCGAAATTGATCATCGAGATCCCGGTGTCGGCCCGCATGAAGAAGGTCGAGACGGGATTGAGGATGCAGTGCCGGTTGAGGTCCAGCGTGTCGTTCTCGCCATAGAAGTCCTCGGCCGGCGACGGGAAGCCGCAGGTCACCCGGTTCGACAGTAAAGGCAGCGCAAGCTCTGGCGCGTCAGCATCGGCAGGTCCGATGACGCCAGGCGGGAGGAGGGGCGAGGGGGGATTGAGCATGGCGGCAGTCTCTGGGACGGTGGGCTCACCGTTTGAGACGGGCCATGATAGTTGGTTAGTAGTAATACTACTAATGACCTTTCCCGGCGGGCACTTCCGCCCTACAGCTCAAGAGCTTCCTGAGGCGGAACGCTGGTCTAAGCGCGGTCGGCAGCCCCGTCATCCCTGGCGGGGCGCGCGACGGGTGGATGTCCTAGCCGGTGGCCGGTCCCGTGCGTTGCCAACGAGTACAGTTTCGCCTGTGGCCCGGAGGGAGGGCATCAGCCAATATCCATCCGACGGGTCAGAAAAGTCTGGTTCTAGACGTGGGAAGCGCTCAGCCTTGTTGGGCGTCTTTCCACGCCCTGTAGATATCCGGCTCAAGGCTGATCGGCGCGTGCTGGATGTCCATGGACTGGTCCGCGAACGGCTTGGCCAGGTCGGTGTAGATCGCGGCGGTGGAGAGCCCGAAGGGCTCGGCGTCCTCATTGGAGTAGGCGTAACGCACCCGCGTGATCCCGGCCATCCGCATTGCTGCCATGCACATGGGGCAGGGCTGGCCGCTGGCATAGACCTCGCTGCCGGCAAGGTTGGGTGTCCCGAGCGCCCGGCTGGCGCCCCGAAGGGCGTTCAGCTCGGCATGCGATGTCGGGTCGTTCGTGGCCAGGATCTCGTTGACGCCACGGGCGATGACAACACCGTCTCGAACCACAACGGCGCCGAAGGGCCGTCCACCACCTCGCACGTTGTCGTTGGCTAGCTGGATTGCTTCCGCAAGGAAGTGGGTAGTGGTGTTCAACAGCTGCCTCCATGCTTGGTCATTGACGGGAAGAGAAGTTTGCCAGTGACCTCTGACGACCCGAAGCGGACATCCGCCGGAGCGTACGCTCCGCTGGGTCCGGTTATTCGTCGGCTTGTTAGCCGGACCCATACGCCCTAAGATCGAGTGATATCAAGGGGATAGCCCACCATGCGGTGCGCTATGGATAAGTCGTATACCCGGATCCAAGGACCCGGCTATTAGGTAGTTAGATGCCGCACGGCAATTTCCCGCTGACCCATCAACAAGCAGAAGCGCTACGAGAACATGGCATCTAGAAACAACACTCGCTTCGACCTATCAGACTACTTGATTCACTTCTTTCGCCAAGTTGATATAAGTAGCGACGATGCGCCAGCCGTGCCCGAATCAATGGGATTCTCCAACATCTTTGAAGACACAAGATGGCCTGCGATCTTCATGCTCAGGTGCGCTATTCGACACCAACGCCTCTGGGCCACTTGGTCGTACAGGGGTGGCGCTAGAACTATCTATGGTAGGAACCCTGCGGTTTGCTTTACTGAGATGCCCTTAGCTGCGTTCTTAGAGGCTGGCTCGGCCCGTGCCGCAAGGGGCGAAGCGATGAGCTCGTATGCACTCGTCTTCGACAAAAAGGGCATGTACAACAAAGGAGCCAACCCGGTCATCTATGGCTTAGATAATCGGAGCACCCATATCTCAAGTGGCAAAGATGGAAAAGAACGAGTGATGGACGAGAGCCATTTACCGCTACGAGAACAGTATCGGTACGTCACTTACAACCCATCCTCTCAAAGACCTATTGATTGGACACATGAGCGAGAATGGAGATGGCCATTTCGGGGTTCCAGAGCTTCGTATGAGCAGCAACTGGAGGAGTTCGGTGTTGTTGAGGAACCAACCGACATCCCAGGCTTAGACCTTACGTCAAGCCATTGTCATGGCCTAGGCGTGGTCGTTCAAACAGATGAGGAAGCAAGATGGGTCGTGTCTGACATCCTCTCATTGGTGGATCGTAGATTGATAGATCAGTGGCACTTCTCGTTCATCCTTGTATCCAGCCGCTTGCTGGCCGCAAACCTGATGGACCCGAAGAGTGTGCAGGCCGCCATTTCAAGTGCCGTTGTCGACCTTGCTCCCTATTTCTCTCTAACCCCAGCTAGGGCAAAGGGAATCGCTGATCGCTTTACGAAACTCGTTTGGGACGTTGAGAAAGCTCAACCGTCTATAGAAGACGGAGAATTTGGCGGCGCATGGCTATGGCTACTTGACAACACAAGTGATCTCGCACGCGCCTTGCTAATGTCCGGTCGGCTTCGTGTCTCAAAAGACGGTAGATATCTCGCCGATCTAAAAGAGTTCAATGATAGCCGATCACTGAGACAACGCGAGGCCATGATAAAAACCTTGTCGGCTGCTGTAGCAACCGATTTCAAGGTTGAGTGCGGGTACTTTTCTGTACTCAACTCTGACAATTTCAACGACGTTCCATTCTACGCGAGCGACCATCTAGACAATCGAATGTTCTATAACGTCGCCTGGTAATGGCGTGCGGCATCTAACAATTCGTTCAAGCCGAGCCCGCTTCGCGGCCTCGGCAGAGCGCCGTAAGATTGTCACTCAGCCGCGGCCGCAAATCGGGCCGGCTTAACTCAGGCGTTAGGCCTGCTTGGAGAGCAATGTATGGGCTGGACGAAAGATGAGCTTCAGGCCTTCCTGGATCGGCAAGGAGTTCATAACACCGCCTATTCCATTGGCTCAGATCAAGACGAGTCTTACTGTTTGGTCCGTCAGGGTCATGAGTGGCTTGTCTATTACTCTGAGAGAGGCCGCCGCAATGAGCTTGGTTGGGGTAAGAGTGAGGACCAAGGTCTTAATCTCCTCAAGCTGTTCGTGCTGGAGGGCGCGCGTGCCAACCTCGGGACGCAGGCCTAACAATTCATTCAAGCCGAACCCGCTTCGCGGGTCGGCTTAATTCTGGTTTTAGGTGCCGCAACAGACTTGGAGGGCAGCCGTGAGTAACAACCCAAAGCTATCTTCTATCCGTCAGATCGCCATAACCGTCAGCAACGTTGACACCGCCCTGCGGTTCTATCGTGACGTTCTTGGCCTCACCTTCCTGTTCAGCGCTGGTCCCGAGTTGGCGTTCCTTGATGCAAGTGGCGTCCGCCTCATGCTCAGCACCCCGCAAGGTGCAGGTTCCATTGGCCACAACTCGATCCTCTATTTCTCGGTCTCTGACATAGTCGCCACACATGCTGCCCTTGTATCGCGTGGTGCCACGGATGAACGCACGCCTTCGCTTGCCGCGAAAATGCCAGACCACGAGCTATGGACTGGCTTCCTCAGAGACCCAGACGGCAACTTGGTTGGACTGCTGGAAGAGAAGCGGTGACTCATGGTTTTGGGTGGTGCCTGACCAAACAAAAGCAACAGGGGTCGTGCTATGACAAATTTCGTTTCAACATTTGCATCTTTATCCAAAATTCTTCGCAAGCACGCTGCCGGCATGTCCATAAAGACCGACGAGCCTGGCAACTTCTACATCGAGCTTCCAGCAGCCACGCCCAAGGCCAAGCCAAAGTTCTTCGGGGCCGTACAGGCCAAGAAGACGTATGTCAGCTATCACCTGATGCCTGTGTATGAAGATCCTGCTCTACTAAGCGGCATCAGTGATGCACTGCGCAAGAAAATGCAAGGCAAGTCGTGTTTCAATTTCACGGCGGACGATGCGGTTTTGTTTAAAGAACTTGATGCACTTACCAAAAAATGCGCAGCGGCATCCAAATGATCAAGTGCCTGCACCTAACAATTCGTTCAAGCCGAACTTGCTTCGTTACACCAGCGCCATGGCAGGTTAAGCTTGCCATGGCGCCGGCTCCACTACGCAAGTCGGCTTAACTCAGGTGTTAGGCCGCTAAGAGCAGTGCTTCCGCAGCTGCGCCCGGCAGCTCGCAGGCGCAACTCGCCAACCGGCTCTTCCGTCGGCTTCCTGGCGCTCTGCTCCAACCTCGTTCAACGGCTCGTGCTTGCCTCAACGTCGCCGGGCGCACGTGGCCTCTCGCGGCAGCAAACACGCAAGCACTCTCGTCCGCCGCAGCGTTTCCTCGCAGCTCTCTCGCTGTGCGCTCGTGCGGCGCGGCTCCCGGCCGGCACAGGCAACTGCGTGCATCCGCTTGCCTTGCGCTCGCGCGCCCGCCTGTCCCGGTCTTCTGCTACTTTGCGCCCTAACAAGTCATTCAAGCCGACGCCGCTTCGCGGCGCGGCTTAACTCAGGTGTTAGGCCGCGCATGAAATTTATTCTGCTCCTCACCTGCCTAGTCCTTCTCGGCTGTCATGCGCCTTCGCGCGTGATTGAAGGCACATTCGTCGTGAACGGTGAGGCGAAGTCCGGCATTGAGGTACGGCTTCCTGGCAACCTGGATGACTTCTCTAACTGCAACGGCGCGCCAGTGTCTGCGGTCACAGATCAACTTGGCAGATTCAAGGCCTCCGTTACCAAGTTCCCTGTCCGCCCGTGCTTCACTGTAGATGGCAAGATTTATAGCGACTCCTTTATATTGGACGATCGCACACAAAAGCCAATTGCGCTGAGCTGCAAATTGCCACTCACAGTCACAGGCCACTTTGAAGATGGTCATGTTTGTAATTAGTGGCAGCGCGGCCTAACAATTCGTTCAAGCCGACACCGCTTCACGGCCACAATGTTTCAAGGTATCTTGCGTTCTCTTTTGTGGCCGTGCAGCGGCGCGGCTTAACTCAGGTGTTAGGCCGCACAAACAATTGCGCACGAGCAAAGAGCCAGCCAAGTGAACGGACTCACCCCAACAGTCATCCTCCTGTTATTTCTTGCAACCGCACCCGTCGGTCTTTTGCCAACGGTACTGGCGCTTGTTCCCAAGCAACGGCATCTCGCGTGGATCGCTGCATGCAACGTCGCCCTCTGGATGCTGCTCTATCTGGGTGCGCGCGCATTCACGCTGGCTGGCTCGACCGGATTTGCCCTCCCGACCTACCTTGCATTGCTGGCATGGCTCTTTCTGTTCGGTTGGGCGCTACGTAGCCTGGGTACGCGGCCAGCGGCCTAACAATTCGTCCAAGCCGACGCCGCTTCGCGGCGTGGCTTAACTCAGGTGTTAGGCATCTCATGGACACATCTTGGACGGCGCAGCTCGTAGATCGCACAGTCGAGACTGTCGAACAGTGGGAGGCACTCCCGTGTGTAGTGAGGTTGTCTGGCGGGTATCGCGTGCAGATTGAGTGCCTCTGGCGGCTGCTCTCCGGGCCAACGCTTCTCCTAACCAGTCGCGATGATGGACAACTGTTTGGCCATCCACGTCCCGTGCAAGCCATTCCAGAACTGGCAACCCGCCTCGTCGGGCAGCGCCTCGCCGGTTTGCGGGTCGCTTCGGGCACGGCGGACCTAACCCTCATGTTCGGCAACTTGGCTTTACAAGCCATATCGGACTCGAGTGGCTACGAGGCGTGGCAGGTTGAGGGACCTCATGGCACTGTTGCTGTCGGCCAGGGAGGCGGCAATGTGGCAGCCTGGGGTTGAGCTGCCTAACAAGTCATTCAAGCCGACGCCGCTTCGCGGCGCGGCTTAACTCAGGTGTTGGTCAATGCCCGCTTCTGGCCGGTTAGCGCCGGGCGCTTCCGACCCGAAGCGGTCATCTTGGGGATGACGGGTGCGCTCGACGTGCGTTCATCCAATCGCGACTCAGCGCTGTCACAATACGCGCCCTCAAGTCGCGCCTCGGAGTCCGTCGGACGTGTGAGTTGCCAGTTCTTCTGAATGAATGAGCCGCCCGATAAGTGCCGGGTGTCGTGTTCGCTGATCGCCCGCAATGCCGGGAAGATCCAGGAGGACCCCATGTCCATCGACGGTATTCGCGTCTCCCAGCTTTCGTTTTCCTGGCCCGATGGGACCCCCGTCTTCGCCAATCTGTCCTTCTCGCTCGGTCCTTCGCGGATTGGTTTGGTTGCGCCCAATGGCGCCGGCAAGAGCACCTTGATGCGCCTGCTTGCGGGCGAGCTTGCGCCGCACGCGGGCGTCATCGAGATAGCCGGTTGTTGTGGTTACCTTCCGCAGAGGACGCTGGCCCCAGGCGATGCCACCGTCGCCGGGCTGCTGGGCGTGACCGATGCGCTGGACGCCGTGGATGCGGTGCTCGCTGGCGCCGCGGATGTGGAACGGATGGAAAGCGCGGACGGCAACTGGGACCTGCGGGAACGCATCGCTGCGCAACTGGCGGAGTTTGGCCTGCACGATGTCTCCCTGAATCGGCGAATCGACACCTACAGCGGTGGAGAAACGATGGCCTTGGCCCTCGCCGGCCAGTTGCTGCGCAGGCCCGACGTCCTGCTGCTGGACGAACCCACCAACCATCTGGACCGGGCCGCCAAGCAGGTCTTGCGTACTGTCCTGCAGGGGTTCCCTGGCTGCCTGCTCGTCGCCAGTCATGATCGCGAGTTGCTGGAAGACATGCAGCTGATCGCGGAACTGCAGCCGTCCCGCATGCGCCTGATCAAGGGCGGCTACAGCGACTTCCGAGCAGTGATCGAAGGCGAGCAACGCGCTGCGGACCAGCGCGTTCAGCACATGCGCAAGGAACTTCGGCGGGAAAAACACGAGAAGCAACAAGCACACGAGCGCGCAGAACGGCGCGCTGCGAACGCCGCGCGCACGGCGCCACACGCGGGCCTCCCGAAGATTGTTGCCGGCACGCTAGCACGACGGGCCGAAGTATCCGCCGCCAAGTCCGCCGACGTGCATGGCGCCCGCGTGGAGCGGGCGAATGCCTCATTGCGCCTCGCGGAGCAAGCGGCAGGCGCGTCGACTGTCCCGCGCTTCTCGCTGCCGGCCACGCGGGTAGGGCCCACGCAGCACGTGTTGACGGCCATGCAGCTCCAGGCATCCCGCGGCAGCCTGCGATGGGGCTCGGATGGCGTGACCTTGACGATTCGAGGGCCGGAGCGGATTGCGCTGTTAGGCAGCAACGGTACGGGCAAAACGACGTTCCTGAGGCTGCTGGCTGGGGACGTCGCACCCGCAAGCGGGGAGCTGCGCATCGGCAGCACGCGCGTGGTTTACCTCAGCCAGAACATGGATCAGTTGTCGGTGGAGCTGTCCCTGCTCGAGAACCTCGCGCGGATGGCCCCGCACTTGTCCTCGCAGAAGCGGGCCGATCTGCTGGCGCGCTTGGGATTCCGTGGTGACCGCATGCACCTGAGCGCCAGTGCATTGTCGGGCGGTGAACGCATGCGGGCGACGCTGACATGCGTGCTGCACGCGACCGAAGCCCCCCAGTTGCTCCTGCTCGATGAACCCTCGAACGACCTCGACCTGGACGCCATCCGGCAGCTGGAAGACCTGTTGCGGGACTACGAGGGTGCGCTGGTGGTCGTGAGCCATGACGCCGATTTCCTGGATGCCATTAATCCGACGCGCCGCCTTAGCCTGAAAGAGCAAGGTCTCGTTGAACAAATGGAATGAAGGGCGCACGCCTCTCCCGCTTACGCCATGAGGCACTGCTGCGTCGCTGCCGGGATGCCGCATGATTTCGAGTCGTACGACAAGCAGAATCAGAGGCCTCGTTCGACGTCTGGATGCCACTGATTAATGCCGCCATCGGACGCTAGGTGCAGGCCTCAAGCGACCCTAAGCGGACGCTAGGCTCAATGGCCTTTCGGCTGTTGCGTACAAAAATTATGGAAACATCTGCCTCGAGCCCACAGCGCAAACAGTCGCGGTCCGGTGAGGGTTCATTCGACTTAAAAAATACCGCAGATAGGGAGCATTAGGCAGCCGGCGTCACGAAATCGTCCCGCATCCTGAAAGCGGCGGAGGAACCGCTCTCGACAAGAATATCGAGCACATACAGGATCGCCTCGCGCAGGGCCGAATCGCGCTTGAGCTCCAGTGGCCTTGCGTAGACATGCCGCTGGAGAAGGACTTCGAGCATGAAGACGGTGTTGGACTCGCGCAGCATGTCGGCAGGATTCCCGCGCCTGAGCGCGTTCGCGATGCGCACAAACGCGGCAGGCATGGATTGCTCGCCGATGTGGTAGAGGAAGCGGACATAGCTGTCCAGCACGATCCAGACCGGCGGAAGCGCGTCGAAGAGCGCGTCGACGTTGTGGGCGTAGCCTTCAAGGCTCCGCCAGTGACGGACGTTGTCCTTCCACCAGGCGGTCAGGAAGATCGTCGACAGCACCTCGCTGCCGTGGGGATGCTCCCTGTCCAGATGCGCGAGCCACTTGGCGCGCTTGACCCGCTCGGCAAACAGGTTCCATAGGATCCAGTAATGCGGCGTATTGGGGTTGCTGTCCTCGCTGCTCGTGAACCCCTGGATGACGTTGTGGACCTCGCGCGGATGCCGGTCAACGGCCTCGAGGATCGGCTGGAGGACTTGCTCGGCATCGGCATCTGACGCCCGCATCACAAATTGCTGAATGCGGTCGGAAATGGCCCGCTCCCTGTGAAAATTCCTGTCGCGCCGGTCGGGAGAACGATCATGCTCACGGTCCCAGCACTCCACGAGGTCTTCGCTGGCGCGCCGGTGTGCGGCCACGGCCAGAGGCTCGTTGGGAACCTGGCCCAGGATCGCGAGGACCTTCGCGTGTGCCTCGGCGCCGAATATCTCGGTGATGTCGAAACTGACGTGCGCATCTTCGGCGATTTCCCCTTCGGTCCAGAACCGCCCGCGAACGTCTGCGGCCGCGGCGGCGGAGATCGTGTCTGGCGTGCGCCGCTTGTCGTAACGCTTCTTCTCCTCGGCGTTCCAGTCGCGGTCGGCAAGAGCGGCCTCGGTTGCGATGGCATTGACGGCGCGCAGGGCAAGAGCGGGGCTCGCGGCCCATAACTTGTCGTTCATACCCCAGGTGGCGTACCAACGGACCTCGTCGATCGGATGGGTTAGCGCGGCAATAAAGGCCTGGCGCACGCGCGGCGTCTGGGCTTCCGTCAGGGGCTTGGAGAGCAGCAGCGACACGACGAAGGCACAGGGCCGATCAGCCAGCATCGAAAACCGCTGCACGCGGTCGATGGTTCCCCACTGGTCCGCGTGTCTGGCGATTTCGGAGCAGATGACGTCGATACACCACTCCTTCTCTTCCGGCGACATCTCGTCCCAGTGATCGCGGACGCAGACGGCAGCCACAAATCCTGGAGCGTTACGGCTGTTGTCGGGATGTTCCGCGGTGCGGTCCATCTTCTTGGCACTGGCCAGCTTCTCCCGCCACTGGGTGGGGTCGGCAGAGCCGGCCTCGCGCTGGAAGACCTGGACGCCCCACATGTAAACACCCAGACGGGCATTCATCTCGCCCATCTGCTTCGTGCTCTCGTCAATGAGTTGCTGCACTTCTGGAGCCGGAGGTTTGGGTTCGAGGCGGATGTAGTCTTTCGGATGCCCCTCGCCCTCCGTTGCCGATGTCTCGCCTGCTGCGGGCTGGATATCGGCCACGTCGTACTGGCGGAAGTCCATCCGGTGAAGGGCGAGCTGCCATGTGAGGTCGTCCTTGTTGCGCTTGTCCGGCGGGGGCAGTGCCGCGACGTACCTGTCGATCACCGCGTGAACCCGTGGAGCCAGTGGACCGAGTTGCAAGTTTGCGATGGCCGATTCAAGGTCGTGCTTGCGGTGCGGCAGCGCGTTCGACTTCTTCCGCTCCTGTTCGTAGATTTCGTTCTCGGCGCGGAGGGCCGGGAACAATCCCGTGAGGCTCGAGGTCTGGTGCTCGCCCGCCATCCGGCTGCGGTCGATCTGAATGTAGTCCTGCACCGACAGCATCACCAGAAGGGCCTCGCCTGACCGGTGAGGATGAGCGATCGCTACGCTTGCGACGACGGCTGCGAGCGCGGCGGAATCGCTGCGCTGGAGGATTTCGAGGAGCACCGCGTCGAGCCCTTCGGGATGGGATTGGGCGTAGTCGAGCAACCACTTCTCGAAGGCCATCAGCAGCGACTGGAGCGAATAAGGCCCGACGGTCATTCCGCGGTAGAGGCCCCAGAGGCGCGGGTTCACCCATTGCTTCCGCGTGGTCCCGTTTGCAAAGGTGAGTTCGACTTCCCAGGCGGGTTCGAGGCGGTCATCCAGACGCGGATGCGCGTACCACTCGGCGCTGTGACTGAAGACCTGGATCAGGAACTCAAGACCCTTTCTCGGATGGTGCGTGAGCAGGTTGATCCACGGCCCCCGGAAGGCACTGGCAGGGAAGAAATCGTGGCGCAGGTGTTCCTTGATGCCGAAGTAAAGGTCAACGTTAATGGATGAGCGGCCGTAGGGTTCCGCGCGCAGGTATTCCTCCGTGGCGAGGAAGGTATCCAGTGCGACGGAAATCAAAAGGTCCGGCACGTCGCGCGCCGCGGGCGCGCCGTCGAGGCCCGCCAGGAGGATGTCGCGGAATTCCTCGGCGACGGGGTCGCGGTGGCGTCCTTCCCTGATCTGTCCGCGCAGGACGGATTCGAAGCGCGCGGGGTCGGCCTTCGGGATCTTCGCAATCACCTTCAGAATGCGCTTGCGCGCGTCTCCGCCCCTGTAGTGGTCAAAGCGCGGGAGGAGCCAATGGGCAATGCCGGCGGCATGTTCGGCCCCGTCGATGTCCGGTGCCCACCAGCTGACGCCGCGCACGGCATCCTCGATCAATGCCAGGAGCAGCGGTGCGTCCTCCGGTCCGAAGCTGCCGATGTTGCGGTGGACCAGTCCCACAACGGTTGCCCAGACCGCGCCTTCCGGCACGCTCAGGATCGAGCTGTGGCCGCGCACGTCGGCAAGCCAGGCTGGCGACGTCACACAGGCCACGCGCAGGAGGTGGATGACCCGCTTGAGGATGGCGCGGTCATTGGCGAGCAACTCGGCCTCGTGCCGCGTCAGGAATTCGGAGGCGGATGGTGCTTTGAGCAGCGAGACCAGCGTGTCGTCGCGGAACTGGGCGGGCACGTCGGCCTGTGCGATGGCCGCGCTGAACAGCCGATCCGCTGCGGGTGCGTCGCGCTCGACCAGTTCCGCAACCCACTTCCGGTAAGAGCGGCGCACCGCAGGATGCGGCCCGATCGCGGAGGACAAGGCCTTGAATTCGGTCTCATCCGTGAGGTGCTGTTCCTCGATCCATTGCAGGATGGCCCAGTCCTCGAGAACGTCGTGCGCCGTGGCTAGGAGCAAAGCATTGGTGTCCGGCGAAACAACGAGGGAATCCTGTTTGAGGAGGGCGATGGCCGCAGCGTTGAGTCCCGTAGCAGGCACGTAATCCGAGAGAGCACGTGCCCTGCGCACCGCCAGCTCCTGCAAGGCCTCTTCGCGCAGGCGCGGCAGGCCGCCGGCCGGATTCTGGTCCGCACGCACGATCTGCCGCCAGAACAGAGCGCGGAAATCGCGCTCGTTCTCCGGAAGCGGACGGCCCGCGTCCCACGGAATCTGCAATGCCTTGTCGATGAAGTACGGGTTGCGCAGGATCTCGCGCAGGGCCGGATTGGCGAGCGGCACTGCCAGCGACGGAAAGGCGGTCTGGATTTCCTGCAGTTCGGCGTCGTCGAGCGGCGGAACCTCGATGACGGCGTGATCAATTCCCGCAGGCTGGAGGAAGCTGGCCTGCACCTGCTCCACAGAATAGTCGCGGCAGGTCATGACGATGCCGAGGCCGTCGTCGCCGAGGGCGAGCGTCATGAGGTCGCTGAAGGCGTCGCGCGTCGGTTTTTCAAGCAGGCGTTCGACGCTCTCGATCACGAGCACCTTGCGGCCCTGTGCGCCGAGGATGGCCTGAAGCTCTGTGGCGCGCGCCGGAATCTGGCTGTTGTGGAGTGTTTCGTCGATGTGGGCGACGGCGAATTCCTCGACCCGGAACCCGAAAGCGAAGAATTCGCGGGAGAGAAAGGCTACCGCTTCCTTGCCGATGACGGATTTGCCGCTGCCGGCTGGCCCTGTTATGAGGACGACCTGCTTCGCCTCGATGGCCTCAAGCACCTTCTGGACGATGCCGGCGCGACGCAGGTGAAAGGCCGGCCCGATCGTCGTGCGGATCTTCCGCAGAACGAACTCCGTGTGGTTCTTCAGTGCCGTCAGTACGCGCTGCTCGTTCGCGCCCACCTCGCCGTACGCCTGGACGAGACGGGCTGGAAGGTCGGTGCGTTTCAGGCTCCGCGCGGCCGGTCCGGCCTCGCTGGCAAAGGCCAGGAGAGCGTCCCACGCAGACGTTGCGCTGGTGACGGGATCTGGATCAGTAGACTTGAGCGCGAGCAGCGTCTTGATGTGCGCCTCGGTCTGGCGGGTGGAGGTGTGCAGGTCGAGGCTCTGGACGTGCAGCAGGCGCAGGAAGGGCCACAGGTCTTTGGCGATGACGGGCGTTCCTTCCAGTGCGCTGACGATGTGGCAGAGCTCGTTGCACTGGTGGACGGACTTCTTCGAGATGAAACCGTCGAGAGACAGCCGCCGTTGGAATTCTTCGCCGTCGGCCGCGCCCCGCGCGCAGTCGAGCAGCCCGACTAGATTCTCGAGAAGAGTATTCGTGCCGCGCAGCGTGACGAGCACGAAGCGGTCGTGCTGGGGATTGAAAGGATCGGCCTTCTTGAAATCCTTCCAGAAATCGCCGATGGCCTTCTTGCATTCGTCGTCGGCAGCACTGATGGTGAAGCTGCGTTTCACCTGCCCTACGAGCCGCGCATTCGCCGCGCCTGCACGCGCGCAGACGACGAGGAAGTCGTCCGTGTTGAAGCCGAGATGCTCGGTCTGGAAATGGACTTCGGTGACGCCGGTATCGGTCAAGATCGGCGGGATGCTGCGGACGAGGAGCTGGGCCAACCAGTAAGCCGCGACGTGTTGCTCGAAGAACACACCCGCGCCGCCCGTAGCAATTGGGCTTGACAAGCGGTTCGGACTTGGGTCGTCCACGGGATCCATCGATACCCCCTATGTTCTCCCGACCGGCAGGAGTGCTCCGCAAGTTTATGTCCGCAGCAGGGACATGCAAAAATTCGGACGTCACCCTGCTTCAAGTGAGGTTCGGGGGCAGTCGTACTAGCTCGGCATTGCAACTATTGAAGGTCCGCTACTGGCCGCTCCTCGACCCTCTCAGGTCGAGGAGCTAGCACTTTGGTTTCAGACATCTGTCTGCTCGGCAATCTCAAGGGCATCATCAACCTCGATACCCAAGTAGCGCACCGTGCTCTCCAGCTTCGTGTGGCCAAGAAGCAACTGGACGGCCCGCAGGTTTCGCGTGCGCCGGTAGATCAACGACGCCTTGGTCCTGCGCATCGTATGGGTTCCATAGGAGGCGGACTCGAGTCCGGCTTCTTCCATCCATCGATGGACAATCCTGGCGTACTGTCTAGTCGATAGGTGGGGTGAGCCTGAAACGCGGCTGGCGAACAGGAAGTCCGATGACGCAAGCCCGGCTTCCCGAATCCAATTCTGCACGGCCTCGCGAGTCGATTGGGTGATCTCGAACTGGACCGGGCGGCCCGTCTTCTGCTGCATCACCATGGCACGGGACGCCATCTGACCGCCGTGTGAGACATCGGATACCCGAAGCTTCACCAAGTCGCAGGCGCGTAGCTTGGAATCGATCGCCAGGTTGAAGAGGGCAAGGTCGCGGACCTTGTGGCCGAGCTGAAGGCGAATGCGAATAGCCCAGATGTCTTTCAGCTTAAGCGGGGTCTTCTGGCCGATCAGCTTGCACTTGTTCCAAGGCTGGTGGGACTGGGTTGTGTGAAGAATTTCCATGACCAACTCCTGTTGAGGGGGTTGGTCAGGCTTCTCCTACACCAAGAAGCAAGGCGTGATGCAACCCGAAGCGGTCACTCCAGAAGTCTGTGGAAATCCCGCACACTCGGCCTGCATCAGCCTTCGACCACTCACTGAGAGGCTGGCAACCTAAGTGAAACGAACGCAACGCAACCTCTACTTGCCCGAAGGCTTCCTGGCGCGGACTCTTGGCGACCTCCGGAGCTTTCGAGTGCGCTTTGGCTGAGATGGAATTTCCGGCAGCGGATTCTGTTGCAGGTACTCCAGAAGCGTGCTTCGCCAAAAGCATCGCGGGGCAAGCGCGCGAAGCGCGTTGAGCCGGTAATGACAACAGCAAACCCCGAGCCGCTTGCCCTTTCCGCAGGCGCAAAGACGCTTATTGGCAACGCGTCGTTTTGTCGCCAGAAGCATCAGTGCGATGGCGATAGGCCGATGGCCTCGAATGCCAAGAAGCGCGCCGTAGTCTTCGATGAGGCCCGGGCCGTAGTGGGGCAGCTCTTGGAACGGGTATCCAACATTGCCCTGTGACCGCCACGTGGCCGCGTACAGGAATGGCACAAGGCATCGTTCAAGGAATGCTACAAGCCCAACGGACTCGCGCATCAGCAGCCTCAGGCGCAGCGGAGAGCCAAGGCAAAAGCTGCCATCGGCATTGATGTGTTCGTCGGGGTCCTTACGCAAGCGCCCGCCTTCTTCGAACACGCCCAACAGCGCGTCCGAATTGCCCAACGGAATCTCGATGCGAAGGGAATACGTGTCGGAGATAGCCGGCTTCCCGTGCGGCGCCAGCTCAAATCCGAATTGTCCGACCAATGTGCATACCCCGTCTTGGCCATTTGGCCTTCGGCGAAGCCGGGGCCAGGCATCCAAGAGCGCTTCGATGTCCGCTTCCCCGATCGCCCTCATCGGCGGCGATCACACCAAGGAGGCGGCGGTTCCGCCGCGAGCGTCACGCGTCGGATGCTCGGCGCGGGCGATGCAACGCCAAGTCGCTGTCGCACGCCTTCGGTAAGCGTGACTCCCAAGGCATCGGAGGCTACTTCAACCTGTCGCTGCGGATTCGCGCCGGCTAGTACCTCGTTGAAATCACGACGCGCCTGCGCGATCCATGAGTGGAAGTTCGCTTTGAGCCTCAAGCGCGCACAGTCGGCGCGCTGCCAACGATCAGCGAAGTTTTCATTGGGGTTGACGGGGTTAAGGATCTCGTCGGTATTGCTCGCGCGCACCTGTTCCAGTGCTGTTAGCACGCGAGCCATCGTCTCGGCCAAGGACTCGCCGTGCCTGTACGCCAGACCGGCGATGGTGGTCAAGATGATCGACACCGGCTTGGCGTCGCAGTTGTCCGCGAACATGACGTCCCTGTGGCGCTTGAGCAGCTGCACCACCTGCTGTAACGGCGTCTTGCTGCGGTAGACCGGAGCCGGGTCGACCTGGGCTTCTGCCAGTACCTGGGTGGATCCCACAGCCGCCGCCATGCGTGAGGCGAACCATAGCTGGTAACCGCCGGGGTTGCTCGACGGCCAATCCGGACTCAGGTACGAATAGTGGTCATGTTGCTCGTCGGTGATCCACAGGGCCCGTCGAGCGACGTCGCTGGCCAGCGTTGCGCTGACGCCGCGCGTTTCCATCAATGCGCCCAGTTCACGTCGACGGCTATCGTCGGCGCGGATACCTGGCACCACATCCATGTGGAACGGCAGCTCGTCACGGTAGCCCAACCGCCAGCAGCGATTTTTGGGTTCCAGCGCCTTCTGGATGTTGCGGGCGCGCCGGTATGCCGCCAGCTCGGCACCGACCATTTCCTTTAGCTGCTGCTGGGTATGGCTGGTACGCGAAACGCCGGCGCGCAGCTTGCAGGTAAAGTCAAGGTCGTACTCGTCGTCCGGATTGACCGGACGGATGGCGGTTCCAAAGGCGAAGGAGCCTTGTACGAACAGGTGCACGTCGTAATCGGCCAAGCTCGATTCCGGGCGCGAAAACCAGTTGCCGAGGTCTTTGTAACGGCTCAGGGCCAGTTCGTGGGCACGCTCGGGAAGGTCGATTTCCTCAAGCAGGAATTTCAGGCGGTCATTGGCGTCGGTCATGTTCCACTCCGGACTTGCAGGGTTTGCGCGTGGTCGACGGCACGCGGTGCGCGCGGACCGAGTTCCATCATCGGGATGAAGCGACCGGATTCGTCCCGGTCGTAGACGATGTAGCGGTGCGCGTGCTGGGTCGACAGCAGCGCGCCGAACTCGATTGCCAAGGCCGCCGGCACGACCGGGAACAAGTGGATGGGTTGACCGGTGCTCGCTTCCAGAGTGCTTAATCGCGGTTGCAGCGCCGAGCGGAAGGCATCGATGGTCCCCCGATTGCGGATCATGCTGTAGCTGGGCTCGGGTGTGGAGAAGGTCGCGATGCGCGCGTCCGGCAAAGCGGCCCGAATGTCGCGGTCCGCCACGTGCGCCGACAGCGAAAGCACAAGCGCCAACGGGCCATTGCCTTCGGCAGGAGAGTCGAAGGAAAACGGCGGCGGCACTGCTGCAAGGTCCGGCCATTTCAAGCCATGTGTGCGATCGCGTGAGTACAGGAAGCGATTGCTGCGGTCGCCAATTTGGCGGCCCAGCCGGATCAGTGACGGGATATCGGCGACCCCGACGACGGCCAGGTTCAGCGGGTCGCCGAAGGCGCTTGTTCGTGCGGCAAGGCGACCGTGAAGGTGCTCGGCGATGTCCTGCTCGACGTTATTCCAGTAGTGCGCATTCCGACCATCCTTGCCCGGAGCGCGAAGGCGCAGGACCTCGATGGCCTTGTCCGCCCACAGGCCCTCCGCCAGCATTGCCTCGGCAAGATCACGACCGCGGATTAGGTTCTCGGTGGCGAAATGCTGGCTGAGGAAGATGACGCCCATCGCGCGTTGGGTTTCTCCGCGGGCTGCAGCCATCCGGATCTGGTCGATGTGGTCCCGATGGGTGCGCGAAAGGTCCTCCTTCGGGTAACCGTCGGCGTCGGCGTCGATGCGGTCATGGCAACCCGGGCAAAGCAGCATCAGGTTGTCCGGCTCATCGGTGGCGCGTTGCGCCTGCGCGTCGGTGTAGGCGTCAGGGGCCCGCGGCCCTTTGGGGCTGGCAGGCACAACGTGCGCAACCTGCCCCCAGCGGGTCGGTTTTCCGGTCCGGAAGTCCTGGGTCAGGTCGGTGCCGCACTGCTCGCAATGGCCGGCGGCACGGATCCAGACCAGCCGCTTGATCGGTTCAGAGGTGGAGAATCGGTTGCTGGCCCGGCCTTTCCCCCCCGCACCGCGGGCATGGGGAGGCGATTTAGTGGAAGGACTCATGTAGCGACATCTCCGGAACAGCGTAGGTGGGGCGGCCATGCGCTGTCAGCGTGAGTCGCCACCGCTAGGAATCCTTTACGACTTCGTCCTGGGGGGAGTGGGTTTTCGGGGTCCACCAAAAAGTGGTGGCACCTTAGCAGTACAGAAACTATGCGTATTCTTTCTTTACCTGTCAAGCTACTATTCGCGAAACGGAGGATGCGATGACCGAAACGGAGCCAACCCATCGCTGGAGCGTCGAGCAGCGCCTAGCCTTCATCGAACGACGGCTCTATTGGGACGGGCAGATAAACCGATCGGACCTGGTCGATCAGTTCTCTATCTCGGTTCCACAGGCGTCTTCGGATTTATCGACCTACGAATTGGCTGCGCCAGGCAACATGCGCTACGACAAGAGTGCGAAGGCTTATCTGGCTAGCACGGAGTTTCAGCCCCGGGCCGAACCTAGCGCTCGGCAGTATCTGGCGCAGCTGCAGCTGCTCGCGGACAATGTTCTGACACCGCGTGAATCTTGGCTTGGTCGCACGCCACCGCACGGGATCGTTCCAAGGGTTCGGCGAACGCTAGAGGCGAAGGTCTTACGTCGAGTCTTGGAAGCAATACGTTTCAAGTTCGGTCTGCAAATCAAATACCAATCGATGACTTCGATCGATCCATCGACTCGCTGGATCGTGCCGCACGCTCTCGGCTTCGATGGTCATCGCTGGCACGTTCGCGGCTGGTGCCATCGGCGAGGGAAGTTCCTCGATTTTGTGATGGCCCGAGTGTTGCAGGTCATCGATCACCGACAGGAAAGCATCGACGACACATTGGATCGAGCTTGGCACCAGACGGGACGGATTCGGCTGGGTCCGAATCCAAGTCTAACGACGCCTCAACGACGGGCCATCGCGCTCGACTACGGCATGACGGAAGAATCCGTGGAAATAGAGGTGCGGCTAAGCCTCGTGTATTACTTGAGTCGACAGATGTTGTTGGACGTCGCTCATCTTCTGCCGCCCGAGCGCGCACAGGTTGTGCTGCTCAACAAGGCGGAACTCAACGAGAAACTTGTCTCTGTGGGTGAGTCACCGATCGCGTGAATCGGCCTGCCGAAAAATTGAGAGGGGCTAGCCATGATTGATCACTGTCCGATTTGTCGAATCGCGCAGTTCGATATTGTTGACGAGCACGATCGGGGTAACCGGTTAGAGATCAAGTGCGCGCGTTGCGGTCCTTACGTGATCGGAAAGATGGCAATCTTTCGCCTTGATGCGGCGGACGCCCCAGACCATGTGTTGAGCGGTTGGATTCGACACAGGGAAATTCAGGGCACGGAGCCTCCGACGATCCTTCAGGAAAATCTGGAACAAATCCGGCAGTGGCTGCCCTTGTACTCAGTGTCAGATCGTCCCGTCGAGCTGCTCAGGTCTTTGGCGACGCTGAGCCGGCATCCCGGTGAGAGATACCAAGGGAATGTCTACTCTGACCCCTCCTTGGCTTGGGCCAAGAACGAAGACGAACTCAAGTTTCATCTCCACACATTGCAGCAGCGAGGCGTCGTTTCGCTGGAGATGGAGGCCGAAGGAAACTATGGCGCTTCGTTGACCGCCGAAGGGTGGGAGCAGGTGGAGCGCGGCTCTGCACTCGTCCTACCGCGGGGCTTTGTGGCTATGTCGTTCGCCGACTCCATGTTGCCGGCGTGGACTGACGGGTTGAAGCCGGGAATCGAGGCTGCCGGCTATTCCGCGCACCGCGTCGATTCCGAACCGCACGTGCAGCGGATAGACCAGAAAATTGTTGCCGACATCAGGACGTCGCAGTTCGTTGTCGTGGACGTCACGGAGCAGAAGCAGGGCGCGTACTTTGAGGCCGGGCTTGCTTTGGGCTTTGGCAAGACGGTGATCTGGACGGTCCGGGAAGACGATTTGAAGAACGTCCATTTCGACACGCGCCAGTACGCGCACATCGTGTGGAAGGACGCGGCTCAGCTTGCTCAAACCCTGCGAGACGTGATCATCGCGGTTCTCGGTACGGGGCCACGAAGGATTGACGCGGTGTGAATCCAGAATTTCCTTTGTCAAAGTCTGGCGAAAGCAGATCGAACCTAGTGTGTATAACGACCGCTCCTGGCCGCATGCGGACGTTGCCCGGGGAGGGTAGGGCGGCGGATAAGGGCCCGTTATCGGGGGTAGGCAGGCCAGCTTGCCGACCCGGAGACTGACGGGGAGCGAGATATTTAGGGGTGTTTGCTGAGATATCTTGCCGGAAGAGCCCGGAAGAAGTCGGAAGTTGGCGGGCCTCAGTGCAAAGGAGTTGCGCCCAGCGTAATCAGCCTTTGGGTAACTCTATCGATAGGCAGACGTCGTCGCAGTCCAAGGATGCCGCGGCCTCGAAGCTGATGTTCGTCCCGTCAGACAGACTGATGGATTCGATGGCTAGGTCGGTTTCATCGCGGCTATAACTATGCGTTGAGGTGGCCTGAATCGGATCGTTCCGCCAGTTTATGGCCGCGATCGTGCGGCCAACCAGGGCCTGCTCGATCTCTCCTCGTTTGAACGTTGTCTCGGCCACGTCGCCTCCTACTGCCCGAACAGCTTACCCTGATCCAGGTGCGGATCGCGGGCGCGGGCGCGCTTCAGGAGGCGCTGCAGGCCGGGGCGGGTCATGCGGTAGTCCCGCTGCAGCTCCTGCAGGGTGGCACCGGCCCGGTGCCGGTTGAGGATCTCCACTTCACGCAGGCTCAACTTGTAGCCGAAGTCCTGCGGCACGTAGATCTCCTGGCTGGCGTATTCCTCGGCCAGACCGTCCGCCACCGCCGCCCCGCACTGCTCGCGCAGCGCTTCGTCCACGCCCTGCTCCATCAGGACGCGCTGGACGGCGTCGTCGATGGCGGCGAAGAACTCGTGGCGGTTGGCGTAGCGGTTGCTCATCCGTTGGCGGTCTTCCTGGCACGCCGGTCGGCGTCGATCTGCAGGGCGGCGATGACCTTGGCCAGCTGGTCGGGGTTGCACCAGTCGACGCGTTCGACCTTGCACAGCCGCTTGGCCAGCGCGTGCGCGTAGGCCCACTCGCGGCCGGCGTCGGCCAGCAGCGCCTCCACCTTGCTCATCTGCGCCGTCAGGTCTCCCTTGGGCTTGCCGGCCCGCCTGCGCGCATTCTGCGCGTCCTGGGCCGGCTTGCCGGCGATCCGACGCAGCTCGTTGGCGATTGCGTCCAGCTGGCGCGGGTTGCACTTGCCGGCGCTGCGCTGCTCGGGGCCGTGCTGGGCGCTGACGCGCGCGATCAGGCAGCGGTAGGCGTCGTCCTCCATCAGGCATTCCTTGGCCAGCGCGTGGATGGCGCCCAGGACGCGACGGCGGGCCTTGTCGGCGTAGTCGGTGCGGCGGTTCACGTGGTCAGCTCCTTATAGAGACGCTCGATCCGGGCGGCATTGCGCACCGTGATCAGGTCGGCGTGGAATTGCAGGCGGTCCTTGACGTAGCCCAGCCGTTCGGCCACGAACGCCTCGGTGTATTCCTCTTCCAGCAGGAGCGCGATCAGGTAGCGCGAGCGCTTGGCGGACACCAGCGCATGGTCGGCGGCCTGCGCCTTGGTCACCTGCAGGATCAGGCGCGCGGTGCGCGCCCGGATATGGGTCTTCTTGCCGGACACCACCTCTTGCAGGACGGTGTCGGCAATGTCCGTGCACGCCCGGACGGTGCGCCGGCCGATTCCTTGGCGGCGCAGGTTGAGCATGTGTGCGCGGGCCTCAGCGGCGGGCACGATGCCGTTCCAGTCGCCAGCGCGGCGCGCCTTCTGGCGCTCGTTCTCGTAGCTGGAGTTGGCTTTGCGGCAGGCGTCGCAGCGGCACCCGGCCATGTAACGAAGCCGCACGCCGTGCGGCTTGTCCGATGCCAGTTCAGCGGCGGCGCGCAGGGAGCTTTTGACGGCCATCGTCAATCCGCCCTCGTGATCTTGAACGCCGCTTCCAACAGGTCGAACAGCCGGCCGAACTCGCCGGCCATCAGCGCGAAGCGCGCGTCCAGCTCGGCCAGCATGTCGTCGCGTTCGCCGATCTCCAGCGCGTCGATCGCGCCATCGAGGAAGCGCAGCTTGCGCACCACCAGCTGCTCGTCCAGGTCGAACGACACGTGGTTGTCCAGCACCAGCGCCAGGCTGGTGGCCTGGCGGCCAGCGCGCAGGTGTTCGGCCACTTCCTCGCTGCGCAGGCCCACGCGGTAGCACTTCACCTTGCTGCCGCCATCGGCAGGATTTTCCAGCGTGCAGTCCTCGCCCAGCTCCAGGCCGTCGGGAAGCGCATCACCGGCCACCAGCCCGGTCAGCACCGCACGCGGTGAAATCTCGGCATTCAGCGGCAGCGCTGGGAAGCTGCCCACCGCCCGGCGGATCTCGGACACCAGCCCTTCGGCGGCGCGGCGGCTGGTGGTATCCACCGCGATGACGCCGCGGCGGGTATCCAGCAGCGCGCCCAGGCGCGACGGCTTCACGTGCGAGCGCGGCAGCAGCTCTGCGATGACCTCTTCCTTCAGGCGCTGGCGCGCGCGGCCGCCAGGCATGCGGCCTTCGCGCTGGCGAATCCGCTCCAGCCGTTCCTGCAGCGCCTTGTCCACCACGGCCGCCGGCAGCAGGCGATCCTCGCCGCCCAAGGACACCAGCACGGAATCGCCGCGGCGGTGGCACATGCCCGGGGCGTGCATGCCGAACACCGGCACGAAGCCGCGGCTTGCCAGCTCCAGCGGCCCTACCGGCTTGAGGGCGCACTCGCGCAGGCAGTCTTCCAGCCCGTCGAAGTCGAACACGGCCGGGAAGCGGAACATGGTCAGGGCGCGGAAGAACATCGTCAGGCTCCGGGGGTGTCCCGCTCCGCGGCCTCGCGCTGCTGGCGGGCGATGCGGTCGCCCATGCGCAGGCATGCCTGGTGGAACATGGCCTGCGCCACGGGGCTGGCCTGCGGCAGGTGCACGGGCAGCGCGAGCGTGTCCACGTCGCGCGTGTCGGTAGGGGTGATGGCGTGAGGCTTGCTCATCGTTGGCCATCCTTCGAGTGGCGCAGGCTTTCGCGGAATTGCTCGATGTCCATGCCGCGCTTGCCTTCGCCAACTTGATTGATCCACTCGGCGGTTTCCGCCGAGTTCGGCTCTTGGCCGTTCCAGCGATAGGCCAGGTGGCAGGCCGCGCGGTAGCGTTCAAGCGCGCGCAGCTCCTTACCAGCGATAAGCCGCTTGAGAAGGCTCCGCATCACGCACGCTCCTCAAACCGGATCAGGCTGGGCCGATTTAGGTCGCGGACCACGCGGAAGCCCTCGGTGGCGTCGCCGCGATCGATGACCCAGCGCAGCGCGTCGGTCACCGCATCCACGTTGATGTTGGCCACGGCCTCCATCTCGAACCACTCGGTGTTGGCGTCGTCGACAACAACGGGGCAGCAGAACTCGATGGTGCGCCGCGCCTGGTCGTCGCTGACGCCCAGCGGCTTGCCATACAGCTCGGAAGTCAGCACGGCAGCACCTCCACGATCATGAATCTGGCCGCGCCGCTGGCGGCGTCCTTGCAGACGTAGAGCACGTCGGCATGCTTCGAGTAGCCCAGCAGCTCGGCCAGCTTTCGCGTAGCCCAGGCACCGGAATGGCTGGTGGCGCACTTTCGCCGCGCGCTGGCGTGGAACAGGTGGCCGTCGCGCTGCACGTCCACATCCAGCGTGGCGGGCAACGGCTGCTTGCGGGTGGCCGTGCGGGCCTTGGCGGGATAGGTCTTCATGGCCATCACGAACCCGCCAGATCAAGGGACAGCAGGCGGTACTTTTCGCTGTCGCCGATGCGCTCATAGACGCGGATGTAGGGCGTGGTGCCGATCACCTGGACGGCGTCACCGATAGCCTCCATCGCACGCTTCCAGCGCTCATCGTCGATCTTGTGGCGACGCAGGCTGAGGATCTTGCCGACGTTGATGTTGCCGGCCTTGTCCACGTCGAAGGCATCCTGCACGATCACGCGCAGCTCGCCCGGTCCCTTTTCGGTCCAGTCGGTCAGGCATTCGTCGATCAGCACCTTGGCGGCCTGCAGCCGCTCGTCGAAGGTGATGCGGTCGGCGACGGCACGCAGCACCTTGTAGCGGCCGTCGAAGCTGACCAGCTGGATATTGCCCTTCTTGCCTCCAAGCTTCACGCCATACTGCTCGGCGCTAAGCTCCACCAACGCTTCGATGTCCTCGAACGCGCGGCGCTTGAAGAATTGCAGTTCGGCACTCAGTTTGCTGGCGCCCGCGATGATGTCGCACACCAGCTGGTCGCGCGCCAAGTCAATGGGCTTGATTTGCGCCTCGGGAATGAGCCGCCCCTTGGCATCCATGCGGTAGCCGGATGGGGTTGTTTGGTTCTGCATGTATCAACTCCTGCGGGTGGGTTTGGCCGGCGATGCCGGCGTAGTGGGGGTGGCTGCATCGCGCTTGGGCGGGGTCAAGAAATACGGGATACCTTCGATTTCGACGGGGCTCAGCGCCGCCAGCAGGTCCCGCCGCCACTCGCGGGCAGAAATCATGCTGATGCCCAGTAGCCCGCTAATCTGTCGAATCGTCAGCAGATACGGCGGCGTGTGCTGCGCCCACAGCGCAAAGCGCATAGCGCGCAGGCGGGAATTCATCGGGCGTCCGGCTTTTCGCATGGCTATTCCGCCCCCACAAACATCGAGCGGAATTGGCCATGCAGCCCAGCCACAATGCGCCCGCCGATACAGGGCAACAGTTCGCCGTCTGCATCCATGCCCAAGGCGCTACGCAGGCCAAGAGAGGCCACCAGTTCGCCACGGTGCTGGGTAGGCAGCACAACCGCCAGCGCGCGTCCGTCCCGCTTTTCCCGCTTGGAGGGTGCGGGCGTGGCAATGGCAACCGTCAGTGATGCAGGCCGCGCTTTCCATGCGGGGTTGATCCTGTAAATGCGCGCGCCGCGTTTGCCACAGCGCTGAAGCATGCCGGATGACATGCCGTGGCTGATCAAGACCAGCGCGGCATTTTTCGACGACAAGGCGATGTCGGTTTCCAGCAGGCGCGCAATCAGGCCGTTAGTGCCCCAGCTTTTAATCAGCGCAAATGCCCTGCGCAATTTGGCTTCGCCGGGAATGGTCAGCGCGGACGGATTCAAGGCAGCGTCACTCATTGGCCGTCTCCAACGCGCGGCCGCACAGCCTGATTTTTGCGGCTTTTGGATAATCGTCATGCACCGCTTCAAGCTGGCAGCCGTGCCATTCCGCGGCCCGTACGATGGTGGTGCCGCCCATGCCGTTTGGGTTGCGCCGCTTGATGACGGATGCAACTCCATCGGGAATGCGGTCCACAATCAACAACGGGCGGCGGCCGTTGGCCATCGCGGCAATGACCGATACGCTGGCATCATTGAGCGCGCTGATGGCCCGGCAGGCCACGGCCAGTGCGCCGGCCACATACGCATTACAAATCAGTGCGGCGGTGCTGGGTTCAGTCTTGGTGTTCATGGGGCAACTCCTCGGGTTGAATGGCGGGTTTTGGTAGGCCTAGCTGGCCGTACAGATCGGGAAGCGCTATGCGTTTCATCGCTGCCACCTGCTCCAGGCCAGTCATGGCGCGGTTGGCCAAGTGGACACAGGTGCGCTGAAGGTCTTCCGCGCTGGCGGCGCTGTGGTAGCCCTCATCGGGCGTGGAGCAAACCGGGTACCCGGCACGGCGTAGGTGCACCACCACTTGGCGCAGCCGGCGCTCGTCGGCGGACGTGGACGGGCGGCACAACACTTCGCTGGCAAGCTCCCGGACGGTGGCGCCATTTGCGGTACCGATCCGTTTCTCCAGCGCTTCCAGCACCGTCTCGGGCGTGATCTCGCGGGGGAGCAGGGCCAGTTGCATTAGTGGGTGTCCTTTTCTTGCCTTTCTTGCCGGCGCAGGTAGAACAGCCACAAAGTGCAGGCCAGCCATTCAAGGGCAAACACCGCTACGCCCCATGTGGTCTTATGGGACAGCGAGACAGCAACGCCAACGCTGGTCAGCAGCGAGCAAAGCAGCATCCCAAGTGCCCACGCAGAACGAATGACGTACATGTCAGCCACCCCGAACGAGGTCGGCATTGACGTGCGGCACGCCCAGGTCAGCGGCGCGGTTCATGGCGCCTGCCAGCGCGTTGTGCACCGCCAACGGGTACAGCAGCGACCCCTCCCCGCGGGCGGGCGTCAGGCGGGCGCGCAGCGCGTCCAGTGCGCCGTTGTCCAGCACCTTTTCCAGCGGCACGCTGAGCCGCTTGAAGCGCTGGCCGAGGTAGTCGCCCAGGTTGTTGCCCAGCGGCGGCAGCGTGACTACTTCGATGCGCTGCACCACCTCGCGCACTTCGGGGTTGTGTTCGCTGAGCTTGGTGGCCAGTTCCGGCTGGCCGATCAGGATGATGGACAGCAGCGGGCGCAGGCCGTCCTTCAGCTCGCGGAAGCGCTTGAGGTGCTTGAGCGTGGCCATCGGCAGGCTGTGCGCCTCTTCGATGATCAGCACATGGCTATGGCCGGCGCGGGCGCTGTTGCGCAGCGTTTCATGCACCTGGCGAAAGCGCGCCTCGGGGCTGCTCTTGGTCTTGGCCAGTGGGTCGACGGTGGCCATGATGGCTTCGGCGATGTGCTGGGCGCGCAGGGTCTTGCCGACCTGGTCGGTGCCCTCCATGCCCAGCACGTAGGGCTCGATGATCAGCACCGCCTGCTCTTCGCGGCGGATGCGGTCCTGAAGCTCTTCGCGCAGGGTGGACTTGCCCGCGCCGCTCTCGCCGATGACGGCCATGAAGCCACCGTTGCGGGCCACCTGGTACATGCTTTCGCGCACGTAGCGGATGTCCGGCGACAGGAACACTTCGTCGGCGGTGACGGGCTCAGCGAAGGGGTCGCCGGATAGGTTGAAGTGGCGCCGCGCCTGCGGCGTCAGATTGATTTTGCGAAGCAACATAGCCAGGGTCTCCTCGGGTTGTTCCTGGGGCTTGGTGGACTGTTCGAACTCGCGCCACGCGTCGTTCGCGGCGTTGTTGGCAAGCAGGTAGGTGTCGATTCCAGCGGCGACCGCGTCGGCGTTGTTGGCGGGCCAGATGCCGTGATTCGCGAGCAGACTCATGGCCGCGCGGGAGGTACCCACATGCGCGGCCAGGTCGCTGAGCTGCAGCCCGGCTTCCCGCATCAAACGGCGCAGGCGCAGCGGGCCGTGGCCGGCCTGCGCGATGCTCTTGAGGCGGGCGCTCATGCCGCGCCACCGACAAGGCGCAGGCCGCCGCGCTCGGGCTTGGCCAGCGCTTCCGCCCAGGCTTCCACCTCGTCGATCGGCAGGCCGTCAGGCCAGTGCTGCGCGGTGCGCGCGTACATGTCGGCGGCCCATGCCTGGCCGGCGCGTTCCACCAGTGGCTTGAGCCGCATGGCGGCCTCCACATGGTTGAGCGCGGGAAGTTCGGCGCGGATCGGGGCGAGCTGTTCGACATCGAAGCGCGGCGCGTCTTCGACCGCCGGCACGTTCACGTTGAGGCTGTGGCCGCGGCGCGGCAGGAACGGGATTTCCGGCGCTTGGTGGATGGACTTGTACGGATCGATCCGGCCACCGAAAGGCATGGCCTTCGCCTTGCGCTTGGCCTCGGCTTCCGCGTCGGTGGTGGCGTCCATCGCCAGGCGCTCGACGCGCTTGCGGTTCGTGTCGGCAGGCGTGTCGGCATGGGACCGGAAGCTGCCCAGGGGCACTGCGCCGACGAAGCCGTAGGCGTCCGCCTCCAGCGCTTCCATCTTGAACCAGGTGGTGCGGCCCTCGTCGTCGATCACGCGCACCTGTGCGCTGGTCTCGCCGCCAAAGGCGTTGCGCGTCACGGTCAGCTTCTCGCCCACGATCACGCCAGGCACGCCGGAAACGTCGTAGGTGTGGCCGCGGAAGCTGATGCGCAGCAGGCTGTTGACCTTGCGCTCTTCCGGCTTGTGGGTGGCCAAACGCAGGCACTGCTCCACCGACGGCACGAAGTGCAGATGGCCAGGCTGAATCGTCATCCATGCCTGGTAGCGCGATGTGCCGTGGCGCGTGTGCTGGACGGTTGCATTGTGGTGGCGCATCCATTGCCAAGCGGCTTCGTTCAGTTCCTCCAGCGATTCAACGCGGTGGTAGCGCAGCCGGTGCTCGAAGCTGCGTTCGATGATGTCGTTGGTCTTCTCGACCTGGCCCTTTGCCCACGGCTGGCCCGGCTTGTTGACGCGCAGCGTGACCGCCAGCGCGTCGCACAGGTTGCGGAACATCGCGCTGGTGTTGGCACTGCCCGGATCGACCATGATCATGTCCGGCGCGCCGCAGAACGGGTCGGCCGCGCCGCGGTACTGCATGGCGTTGATGAAGGTCTGGCACAGGTTCGCGCCTGACTCCGCGCCCAGCACGTATTCCACGTAGAAGGCGCCGCTGGCGTGGTCGGTGTAGACGTAGCGCCAGACCCGGTCGTTGACGATGCGCTCCAGGTTCCGCGGCTTGTTCTTGTAGAACTCGTCGCGCGGCATCACCGAAAGCCCTTCAGCGCGGCGCAGGTAGTACAGGACACACAGGCTGGGATCGGCCTGCCACAGCTGGTTGGGGCGCTCGGTTGAGAGCGACACCTTCGGCGCGGGCGCCGAAAGCTGGTCGGGATGCAGCCGTTTCGCTCGCAGGGCTTTGGCGGCGGAGCAGTCGCTGAGCAGGCGGATTTCGCCCGTCTCCTCGTTGACCACCTCGCCGCGGATTTCTCCGTTGGCGCGCAAGGTGTCGATGGCCTCCGTAATGCTGGAGAGCCGCTTGCCGTTGCCGCGGCGCGACTCCAGCAGCATGGCCGAGATCAGCTCCAGCTCGGCCAACTGCCAGCCTGTCTTGCCGCAGTCGCTGCGGCGCTTCCGCGTTTTGCGGAAGCTGTGCGCACCGATCAGCCGATAGGCCGTCGGTCGGCTGACGCTCAGGTCGAGCGCAAGGCCGTCGATGACCGCACCCTTCCTGCTCTTTGGCGCCAGCAGCAGGTCCGCTGCGGCCCTGGCAATCCGCTCGACGTCGTAGGCCACGGTCAGCCCCTCGCGTCCTGCTGCCAATCGACCAATCGCCGATCCATGAGCAGCGGCGCCTGCACGTAGTCGCCGTCGCGCACGGCGCGCAGGTCGTTGATCAGACCGGACAGGATGCCGGCGACCTCCGTATCCACGTTCAGGCCGTGGTCTGCGGCGTGCGTCATGACCGCGGCAGCCGCGCCGGACAGGCCGGCTTCCTCGCTGCCGGCCGCAATCGCAAGGCGAACGCTGGACGCCGCCTTCTCCAGCTCGCGCAGCAGGCTGTCCAGCTGCTCGTCGGGGGTGGCCTTCTTCCAGGAGCGGGCGGCCTTGGCGGCCTTTTCCTCGGCCCTGTCCAGCTTCTCCGAGCCCTTGCGGATGACCTCGTCCTTCGCCGCCAGGTCTTCGCGCGCGCCGCGCAGCGCTTCGCGCAACTGGCTGGCGCTCATCCGCTCGATGTCGTCCAGGCTGATGCCCGAAACGGACTCGCCGGACTCCAGCGCCTGAAGCTCCTCGTCGTCCAGGATGGTCAGCTCCAGCACCTTGGCCTGGGTGCCGGCGGCTTTCAAAACGGACATCGTGTCCGTTTTGGTGAACTTGAGCGCCACGCCCATGAGGCGCCGCGCCGCACGCGGATGGATACCGCGGCGCTCGCACTGATGCTGGAAGTCGCCGTGCTCGGTCTGCTCCTTGATGAGGAGCAGGCCGCGGCCCATCTCCAGGATGTCCTCTACCGAGCGGCGCTGCCGGAATTCCACGGCGCTCCACAGGGTTTGCACGTCGAGCGAGCCGGCATAGCCGATGTTCTCGGCCAGCTTCCGCACCGCGGCTTCGGCCTTCGCCAGCTCCTGCAGCTCGCTGCTTCGGGCGGGAACCTTGTCCCCGTCCATCGCGTCGCCGTGTAGTGCGACGGGTGCCAGCGCCTTCGCGCCGCGTTTTTCGGTCTTGGCCATCTTCGTTCCTCGGGGTTAGTGGGGGCTGCGGCTATACCGCTGCTTGAACTCTTCCAGCCGGCGCTCTTCCGCCAGCACTTCTTGCGTGTGCGCGGTTGTGATCTGCACAAGGCGCGGTGACAGGCGCCAGTTGTCTTTGTCGTAGGGCGAGCGCTCGATCAAGCCATCTGCCTCCATGCGCTGCAGGTTGCGCAGCGTGGTGGCCGGGGATTCGCCGATGCCGTCGGCGATCTGCTGCAGGCGCAGGCCGCGGTAGCTGTGGCCGGAGAGTGCAAAGAGCAGGCGGGCGAAGATGCTCTGGCTCATGCCAGTGCCCTTTTGCTGCCGTTCTTGGGCGCACTGCCCTTGATCCGTTGCAGCTTCGGTCGATTCGCGACTGGCCAAATCGCCGCCACGGGCTTGCCGACGATCTTGGCGATGCGGGCTTTCACCCTAGCCGACCCGGCACGGTTATGGATGACGAGGCTGATGGTGGCGTTCGAAATGCCCAGCTCGTCGGCAAGCATCGCTGAGGTGGTTCCCGCCATCCGCATCGCCGCCTTAATTTCTTCTGGGTGCATGCCCGTCATGCCTGTCGCCCATGTCTGGGTCGAATGGTCGAAGCGGAGGCGCGCTTTCATGCCGCCACCTGGATGCCGCTGGCCTTGACGATCTTGTTGCGCAGCTCCCTTCCCTTCGGGCCGTTCCAGCGCCCGATGAGTACGTCGCGGGCGTTGGATGGGAGGATCGAGTTGTCCTCGCACCACCTGTTGAGGCTGGTTCCTTGGGCGACGAAGCCGGATCGGACTTTCCGGTGAAGATCGAGGCTTGGAGCTGGGGTCATGGCGTGTATCCTTCGGTTTCTAGTCGAAAGGTGGCGAGGGGTCGCCGCCTAGGTTTCGACTAATCATAGTCCGGAAATCCGGACTGTCAAGCCCCTTCATGATCTGGATTTACGTATGTCGTCGATAGGTGAGCGCCTGAAGCAGGAGCGCGAGCGGTTGGGGTTGACCATCCCGGCTTTCGCTGATGCCGCGGGCGCCAAAAAAAACACGGTCATTGACTGGCAGAACAACAAGTCGAGCCCCCCGGCAGAAAAGCTCGCTGCGCTTAGCGCGCATGGTCTAGACGTGTCCTACGTCCTAACTGGTCAAACCGTTGAGCAGCGGATGGCTGAGCTGGAGAGCCGCCTTGACGCGATCAAAGAGTTCAGCCGCATAGCCGGCGTGCTAACCGATGACTCGCTCAAGCGCGAGCTGATACGAGACGTGCTACTGGGCGCGCGGTGGATGAAAATCGAGATCGTTGATGCAGCGATTGACCGCTACATGGCCGTGCATGCCGCTCAGCCATCCAAGGGCGCGAAGGAGAAGAAATGAAGAAGCTTCTGTTGGCGTTGCTGCTGATCGCAGGCGCCGGACATGCCCAAAATGCCGGGGATGATCAGGTGATTGCCGACGCCAAAGCGCGCATCGCCATGAAGATGAAAGACCCGGAGAGCGCGCGTTTCGCAGGCATGGTCGTCAGCCCGAAGGGCGGCGCGGTATGCGGGTGGGTGAACGCCAAGAACTCTTACGGCGGATACGTCGGCTACAAACCGTTCTACGTCATGGGCCGGTTCGCCGATGTGCGCGACGAAGACGATGTCATGCTGAGCAACCGAGGCAGCTTCGCGGTGATCTGGAGAGCTTGCGGGCTCGTGCCCGAGGGCGAAACGTTCGGGAACTCACTGGTCAAGCTGCCGAAGGTCGATGCGGTGAAGCAATGCGCGAAGAGCCGCAAGACGACCGACAAGCCGGAGCTGTACGCGAACTGCGAAACGCGCGAGGCGGAGGCGCGGGCATGGCTGCAGTCACACGCAACCGGTTCATTCATCGCCTACAAATGCGAGCAGGACATTCGCCGCTACAGCTCATATGCAATGGGCAAGGGCTGCGTCGAGTCCCGCGAGGTTCACCTGGTGATCGATCGCGGCCCGCCAGTTGATGCAGGCGCCGGCATGTAACTGGCGTGCAGCTCCAGAGCAGAGGGGAGAATCCATGCGATCCACGATCATCTTTGTCGCCGTGCTGGCCACAGCCGGCTGCACATCATCCCGCCCTATGATGGCGCCATCAGGCGCGCCGGGCTTCAAGATTTGGTGCGAGATGCCCTCGCAGTGCTACGCGCGCGCGGCCAAGACCTGCCCGAACGGCTACAACATCGAAGCGAACGAGAAGGACTATTGGGGCCTGGGCGACATCGATGGCAATCTATTCATCACCTGCAAGCAACCGGGCGAAGCCCCACGCGCGGCAATCCCGTCCAACGGCTCAACACCTCCCGGCCCAGGCAACAACTGGTGGAGCCAACAGAAGCCCGCCCAGCCTGCTGCCACGCGCTACAAATGCACCGATGCCGATGGCAAGCCCTACGTGGTCACCACGCCAACCAAGGGCTGCGTGGTGGAGTGAGTGGCGGCTATGGCGGCGGTCAGTGCGGAGCGGGCATCGTCTTCATACCTATTCCAGACTTCGCCACACGGCTCAGGCGGACTACCTGCCCAGACCAGTTGGTGTGGATCGTCGTGCCCTTCTCGCGCCGCAAGCCACACCGCCATGTTGAATACCATCGCGTCATCGACCATCAGCCCGGATGTGGCCTCATCGCTCTGGCGCAGGGAGGCTTCCAGTTCATTGGCACATTTACGGTGAGCCGTTTTCCAACTCGTAGCGCAATCCAAGTCTTCGTCCACCTCATGTCGCCACTTCGCCGGCAACTCACGCACATCATGTTTCGTTTCCATTGTTAGACCGCTGTGTTGAGTAAAACATCTCGGTCGCACGCTCCAACGTTTCAGGAATCGGGTGCGCTGCGCGGTAGTCGCGCAAATGCAACTCGAACAGGTACGCAAACCCGGCATTGCTTTCGCACAAGCGCCGGAAGGAATGGAATGCGCGGCGGTAAATCCACCAGTCCCACTTCTTCAGAATCCAGTTCTTCAAGTCCGCTCTCCGTGGCCACGTCGCAGCGGCCTAATCAATTCGTTCAAGCCGAGCGCGCTTCGTATCCGCTCGATGCGTGTGTTAAACGCGCTGCGCGCTGGCTCAATTCGGGCGATAGCCGCTGATCTGGCGGTGCTGGTTTTCCATGTCTGCGCTCCCTTCGGTTTCGTAGGTTTGGACAGGTGCGCACACTTCCACGCGCGCGCGTGTAAGTCTCGGAACCTGCGTTCCGAGACGCGCCTGCGTCAAGCCCGGAGAGTGGCGGCCTACGGCATGCGCGGCATGCCGGGCCGGCGGCGGTCTCCTCGGGCACCGCCGGCCACCTTTCAACCTAAAGGTGGAGGCGCCATGCCCAAGCTCGGTATTGATATCCCCAAGTTGCTGGCCCGCGCGTTTGCAAGCGAAGGCTGGCTGATGAAGCTGTGGCCGCTGTGGTCGCTGTTCTTGGTCTGCCTGTTGGTGGTGCTGTTCCTGAACCCCGCCAAGGCCGGCCTGATTGTGTATGGCGTTAGCAAGCCGCTGCTGGGCGGCCTGTTAGGCCTGATGGTGCATTGGGGAGTGAAGCAGATTCTGCCTCCGCCCGATCCGTCGTCCGGCATTGCCGATGGGCTGGACCGCAAATGCGCCACGTGGATCGTGTGCGCCTGCATCCTGACAATGGGCTTCTTGCCGTGAGCCCGCATAGCCATCCCGTACAGGCGCGGCTGGGCACCATTGCCCGCGCCATTGTGTGCATGCTGGTGGCCGGGCTGGTGCTGGCGCTGCTATGCGTGCCGGCCCTAGCGCAGGTGCGGGTAGCTCCCGCATCGGCCACCTATCGCATCGCCATCGAGCGGGCGGCGGCGCGCAACTTTGGCCTGAACGGCTCGGATTACGTGGCGCGGCTGGCCGCGCAATTGCAGCAAGAAAGCGGCTTCCGCGCCGATGCGCAAAGCCCATTTGCGCAAGGCCTGGCCCAATTCACCCCGGCCACCGCGCGCTGGCTGCCCAGCGTCTGCCCAGACGTGGGCGCGCCCGACCCGTGGGATCCGCAATGGTCGCTGCGCGCACAAGCCTGTTATGTCGCCTGGCTGGAAAGCCGCGTGGCGGCTTACCGGTACGCCGGTGCGCTGGGGGCGTGTTCGCGCTGGGCATTTGCGCTGCGTGCCTACAACGGCGGTGAGGCCATGCTCAGCCGTGAGCGGCTGGCCGCGCAGCGCGGCGGCGCCAATGCCAATGATTGGCGCGCGGTGGAGCCCTACCGCGTGCGCGCCGCCTGGGCGCATAAGGAAAACATCGGCTACCCACGCCGCATCCTGCTGGCGCTAGAGCCCGCCTATCTGGCCGCCGGCTGGTCCGGCACGGCGGTGTGTGCATGAAGTCCGCCGCCATCATCGAAATTCTCGTGGGCCTGTGTGTGCTGGTAGGCGGCGCGCTGGCCTGTGCCTGGTTTGGCTATGACATTGCCCAAAGCCGCAGCGCAAAACGGCTGGCAGATCAAGGCGCGGAAATCAGCACGCTGAAAGACCAGCTCTCGCTGGCCAAGTCCGTGAACCAGGGCAACGCCAGCCAGCTGACATCCCTGCGCAAAACGCTGACCGCCGAAACCGAGCGCCGGCTGGACATTGAACGCGCCGCGCAGGCCGAGCTGGCCGCCCGCGCGGCCCGGCTGGTTGCGCTGCAACGCGCCGCGGATAAGCGGCTGGAAACCCTGACCCAAAAGGCAGAAACCGATGAAGACTGTGATGCGCTACGCCGCCTGCCTGTGTGTGCTGCTGTGGCTGAGCGCCTGTGGGGCGATGCGCCAGCCGCTGGTACGCACTGAGCTGGTGCAGGTGCCGGTCACCGCCTATGCGCCGCTGCCGGCCGCGCTGACCGAGCCATTGCCTGCCCCGGCACCGCCGTCGCGGAACTGCCGCTACAAAGACGGCACGCCGGCCGTATGCGCGCTGGATGGCCTGCTCTGGCAGGTGCATTGGGAGGCCCTGAAAGACCGCGCCAACCAAGACCGCGCCAGCGCCGGGAAACTGAGTGCCGGCGCCAGTCTCACTGCCCGCGACAGCGGGGGCACACCATGACCCTGAGCATCGAGTTATGGCAGCTGGTGGGAATGATTTCTTCCGTGGTGGGCGTATTGACCGGGGCGTTTGCCTTTCTGCTGCGCCTGCTGCTGCGGCAGTTCGAGCAGCGGCTGGCTATGAAGTTTGAGGTGCTGGAAGACGAAAGCCGCAATTGGAACCGCGTCGAGCATGACCTGGTGCAGCTGCGGCTGGAGCTGCCAGAACGCTACGTCCGACGCGAGGACTACATCCGCAACCAGACCATCATCGAAAGCAAGTTGGATCTGATCAATGAGCGCGTCGCGCGCTGGCATCATCAAGGGGGGCAATCGTGATTGACGGTATCGACATCGTGAAGCGCCGGCGCGAGCACATCCGCTGGATTCTGCTGCGCGCGCTGGACAACGCACGCCCTGACGGTACCAACGAGGGCGTGCTGCTGATGACCATCCAAGGCCTGTACAGCGATGCCACCCAGCAGGAAATTCGCCGCGAGCTGGCCTACCTAGAAGACCGCCGGCTGGTAGAGGTGAGCAACCGGCACACCGGCCATTGGTTCGCCACGCTGGAGCGCCACGGCGTGGACATCGTGGAATACACCGTGGCCTGCGAGCCGGGCATCGCCCGCCCGCAGAAGGTGGGCTGAACCATGCCGCCGCCGAGCAAGATCGACCTGCTGGACGAGGACGTGCGTCGCGAGCTGGAGGGCAAGATTCTGGCCAACGGCTTCGGCGGCTACGTCGCCCTGGCCGAGTGGTTGGCCGAGAAGGGCTACAGCATCGGCAAGTCCGCCGTGGGCGCCTACGGCAAGAACCTGGAGCGCCGCCTCTCAGCCATCAAGACCAGCACCGAGGCCGCGAAGCTGATCACCGCCGCGGCCCCGGACGAGGCCGACGACCGCAGCAACGCGATCATCAGCCTGGTGCAGACGGAGATCTTCGAGAGCCTGCTGGCGCTGCAGGAGGCCGAGGAAGAAACCGACCCGGCCACCAAGATCGAGATCCTGGGCAAGGCCGCCAAGAACATCGCCACCCTGACCCGCGCCAGCGTGACGCGGAACAAGTGGGCGCAGGAGGTGCGCGGCAAGCTGGCCGCCGCCCGCGAGGAAGTGCGCCTTATGGCCGAGGGCGCCGGCGTATCGGAGGAAACGCTGGCGGCCATCGACCGGCGCCTGCAGGGCGTGGTGTGACATGGGCAACGCCCGCAGCATTCCCGCCGACCGGCAGGCGATCTTCCTGACGCCGCAGTCGAAGTGGATCAACGACCGCAGCCGCCTGAAGCTGGCGGAGAAGTCGCGCCAGATCGGCTGGTCCTGGACCAGCGCCTATGCGTGCGTGCGTCGCACGGCGATGAAGGGCGCGAAGTTTGACCAGTGGGTAAGCAGCCGCGACGAGATGCAGGCGCGGCTGTTCATCGACGACTGCAAGCTGTGGGCGGACATCCTCAACCTGGGCGCGGCCGACTTCGGCGAGCGCGCACTGGACGGGGATCAGCGCCAGACCAGCTACGACCTGCGGTTCCTCAATGACCGCGTGATACACAGCATGTCCAGCAACCCCGATGCGCAGGCCGGCAAGCGCGGCGGGCGCGTGCTGGACGAATTCGCCCTGCACAAGGATCCCCGCAAACTGTGGGCCATCGCCTATCCGGGCATCACCTGGGGCGGCCAGTTGGAGGCGTTCAGCACCCACCGTGGCAGCCACAACTTCTTCAACCAGCTGATCCGCGAGATCCGCGAGGGCGGCAATCCGAAGGGCATCAGCCTGCACCGGGTGACGCTGGAGGACGCCCTCAATGCCGGCCTGCTGTGGAAGCTGCAGCAGAAGCTCGCCGCGGATGATCCGCGCCAGGAGATGGACGAGGCCGCCTACTTCGAATACGTGCGCAGCGGCTGCGTCGATGAAGAGTCGTTCCAGCAGGAGTACATGTGCGTCCCGGCTGACGACGACGTGGCGTTCCTCGAATACGACCTGATCGCAAGCTGCGAATACGGCCAGCTGGTCGATTGGAAGCTGATCGAAGGCCGCGAGCTGTACCTGGGCGTGGACGTGGGCCGCAAGAAGGACCTGACCGTGCTGTGGGTGGTCGAGCGCCTTGGCGACGTGCTCTACACCCGCCACGTGGAATGCCTGGCCAACATGACCAAGCCCCAGCAGGACGCCATCATCTGGCCGTGGATCGCGCGCTGCCGCCGCACCTGCTTCGACAACACGGGCCTGGGCATCGGCTGGACGGATGACGCCAAGCGCCGCTTCGGCGAGACCCGCGTCGAAGGCGTGACCTTCACACCCAAGGTCAAGGAAGAGCTGGCGTATCCGCTGCGCGGCGCCATGCAGGACCGCAAGCTGCGCATTCCGTACGACCCGGTCATCCGCAGCGACCTGCGGAGTGTGACCAAGCAGACCACCGCTGCCGGCAACATCCGTTTCACCGCCGAGCGGACGCCGGACGGCCACGCCGACCGTTTCTGGGCGCTGGCGCTGGCGGTGCATGCCGCGGCGACGCCGGCCGCCCCGATCGAATTCCAGTCCACAGGCCGCCGCGCCTTCGCCGGCGGCGGCGATTTCAGTGGCAGCGGCTTCGGCGGCATCGGCGGCGGCAATGACTTCGAGGGCTTCCTGTGAACGACCTGACCAACACCCCGCGCCCGCAGCTCAACCGCGAGATCGCCACCACCGGCGACGGCCGCGACATCACTCGCGGTTTCACCGGCCCGCTGCTGACCCCGTTCGACAGCGTGCTGCGCAACCGCGGCGGTGACCTGCTGATCTACGAGCAGGTGCGCAGCGACGAAGAGGTCAAGGCCGCGTTCGGGCAGCGCCAGTCGGCGGTGGTGCAGTGCGAGTGGCGCGTGGACGCCGGCGGCGAGCGCCGCAAGGACAAGCAGGCCGCGGAGTGGCTGCAAGGCCAGCTGCAGAAGCTGCGCTGGGACAACGTGACCGAGAAGATGCTGTTCGGCGTGTTCTACGGCTACGCGGTCGCCGAGCTGATCTACGGCGTCGACGAGGGCAAGATCGGCATCAGCGCCATCAAGGTGCGCAACCGCCGCCGCTTCCGCTACGGCAAGGACGGCGGCCTGCGCCTGCTCACGCAGTCCAGCATGTACGAAGGCGAGCCGTGCGACCGGCCCTACTTCTGGGACTTCTGCTGCGGCGCCGACCACGATGACGAGCCGTACGGTCTGGGGCTGGCGCACTGGCTCTACTGGCCGGTGCTGTTCAAGCGCAACGGCATCAAGTTCTGGCTGACCTTCCTGGAAAAGTTCGGCATGCCCACCGGGCTGGGCAAGTACACCGCCGATGCAAGCGACGCTGAGAAGTCCGCGCTGCTGGCCGCCACGCGCGCCATCCACCAGGACAGCGGCGTCATCATCCCCAGCGGCATGGAGCTGGAGCTGCTGGAGGCCGCACGCAGCGGCACGGCGGACTACAAGACCCTGCACGACACCATGAACTCCGCCATCCAGAAGGCGACGCTGGGCCAGACCGCCAGCACGCAGGGCACGCCCGGCAAGCTGGGCAACGAAGACCTGCAAGGCGACGTGCGCGACGACATCATCAAGGCCGATGCCGACCTGGTCTGCGACAGCTTCAACCAGCAAGTCATCCCGCAGCTCATGGCCTGGAACTTCCCGGATGCCGAGCTGCCCCGCGTCTGGCGGGTGACTGAAAAGGACGAAGACCTCAACCAGCGCGCGGAGCGCGACGACAAGATCCAGCGCTGGGGCTTCCGCCCGACACTGGCCTACGTGCAGGAAACCTATGGCGGCCAGTGGGAAGAACGCCAGGCGCCGCAGGCGATGCCACCGGGCGTGGCCGGAACCCCCAGCGCCGTTGCCGGCGCCGATTTCGCCGACGTGGGCCGCGGAGTGGTCAACCTGCTGCGCCGGCATGGCGTGCAGTTCGCCGAGGGCGACGACGCGATCGAGGTGCGGATGGGCCGCCAGCTGGACGCCCGCATCGCCGGCACCGGCAAGGCGTGGAACGGCAAGGTGCAGGCGCTGGTGGCCAGCGCCGCCGACTTCGCCGAGCTGGAGGCCGGGCTGTTGGCGCTGGCCGCCGACCTGGAGCTGGACGACTACGCCGCCGCCTTCGCCGAGGCCATGACCGCGGCGCACCTGGCGGGCCGCTACGAGCTGATGCAGGGCTGACATGGCCACGGTCGCCTACGGGTCGCTGCCGTTCAAGCAGCAGATCGCCTTCTTCCGGCAGAAGACCAACGTCCTGACCGACAGCTGGCTGGACCTGTGGGAGGCCGAACACGATAACGGCTTCATGGCCGCCGGCGCCAACCGCATCGAGCTGGTCGCGGACCTGCGCGATGCCGTGCGCGCAACGCAAGAGGACGGCGAGACCCTGGCGCAGTTCCGCGCCCGCTTCGACAGCATCGTGGCCAAGCACGGCTGGGACTACAACGGCGGACGCAACTGGCGCAGCCGGGTCATCTACGAGACCAACCTGCGGCAGAGCTACAACGCCGGCCGCTGGCACCAGGAGCAGCAGCTCAAGAAACTGCGGCCGTGGAAGCAGTACAAGCACAGCGACGCCGTGGAGCACCCGCGCCCGGTGCACAAGAGCTGGGACGGCAAGATCTGGCACGTGGACGACCCGGTGTGGCTGACCATCCACCCACAAAACGGCTGGGGCTGCCAGTGCTACACCCAGCTGCTCAACGACCGCGACCTGAAGAAGCTGGGCAAGACCGGCCCGGACGAACCGCTGCAGCTGCAATGGGTGGACGTGATGGTGGGCCAGCGCAGCCCGGGCGGCCCACGTCTGGTGCGCACGGTCGAGGGCATCGACCCCGGCTTCGCCTACGCGCCGGGCAGCAGCCTGGACACCTGGCCGAAGGGCGGCCCGAAGGCGCCGCGCACGCCGCCGGCGCTGCAGCGCACCCTGGCCGAATCCGCGCAGGACGCCCTGCGCAAGAGTACGCGCCTGCCGGCCGCGGCCGCCGAGTCGGCCCTGCGGGAGATCTTCGATCTGCGCCGCGCCCAGGACGCGCTGCAGGCGGGCTATGCGGAGTTCCAGGCGTACGCCGCCGGCGGGTCGTGGCAGGGCGCGCGCTACATGGTCGGGATGCTGGACGGCGCGCTGCAGCAGGCGATGGCCACGCGCGGTATCACCGCCGCCACCGCGGCCATCGCCATTCGTGACGCCGAGGTGCTGCAGTCGCTGGCCAGCGGCGCCAGCGCCGCCGCGCTGTCCGAGCTTCCGGCCTATCTGCGCAGCCCGCTGGCGGTGCTGTGGGACGCATCACGCGCCGAGCTGCTCTATGTGGCCACCGAGGGTAAACGCCTGCTGCTGGCGCGCGTGGGCGTGACTGGCGCCGTTCCGGAAGTGCGCGGGGTTTCGATGCTGGACGATCTGCGCCCGCTCGAGCAGCTGCCGCTGCTGCGCGGGAGCCTGGAGTAACGCATGGCCGGTGCACGCGTACAGATCACCAAGAACACCGCCAGCCCCGCGCTGAAACGGCTGGTGGGCCGCCTGCGTGGTGAAGACCGGCAGATACTGTTCGCCGACATGGGCGAATACCTGCTGCGCAGCACGCGCGATCGCGCGGCGCTGCAGGAGGACCCGAACGGCAACAAGTGGCGCGCGCTGTCGCCGGACTACGCGCGCTGGAAGCAGAAGAAGCGCCCCGGCGTGCCGATCCTAAAGTTCGACTTCCACATGCTGGGCGACCAGCTGAGCTATGAGGCCGGGCAGGACGAGCTGCTGGTCGGCACCAATGCGCCCTACGGCGCCATCCACCAGTTCGGCGGCACGGTCCACCGCGCCGCGCACTCGCGCAAGCTGGCCTTCGGCAAGGACAAGCCGAACCGCATGAAGGTGTTCGCGCGCGCCGGCAGCAAGGATGTGGACCACGAGCAGTGGGCGACCGTCGATGCCTACGACATCACGCTGCCCGCGCGTCCGTGGCTGGGCATTTCGATGGAAGACGAAACCGAGCTGCAGAACATCGTCGCCGACCACCTGGGCGAGGCACTTGCCGGCGATTGAACGCGCGGCGATTTGAGGCCCTTGTGGGGGCCGAGCGCGGCGACGCCACGGCCGTTACCCCACGCGGCGCGTTATAACGCGACACAGGCGCATCCAGCCGCATTCGGCGGTCGCAGTCTGGCGGGGCAAAGCGGCATCCACCTCGCGCGGGCGCGTGAAGCGTCGGAACCTCTGTTCCGAGACACCTTTGCGGCGCAGGCCGAAAGTGCGGGCCATGAACAAGCCCGCCGCAACCCTCCACGTCTTCCGCGCAGGAACGCACACCGCCACCGACGGCAACGCCTACGCCTTCAGTGAGGCCGATGTTGCCGATCTGGTGGACAGTTACGACCCGCATCTGTCCCGCGCGCCGCTGGTCGTCGGTCATCCCAAGATCGATGACGCGGCCTATGGCTGGGCCGCCTGCTTCAGTCGCGACGGTGGCGAGGTGTTCGCAACACCCGAAGCGGTGGACGCGCAATTCGCCGAGATGGTCAACGCGCAGCGCTTCAGCAACATCAGCCTGTCCGTGTACCTGCCGGATTCGCCGGGCAACCCGAAGCCCGGCCACTTCTACCCGCGCCACATTGGTTTCCTGGGCGCGCAGCCGCCGGCGGTGAAGGGCTTGCAGCGGCCGCAGTTCGCCGAGGGCGATGGCGCGGTGGAGTTCGCCATGCCGATGCCGCGCCAGCTGTCCAGCTTGGGCTACTACCTCAAGCGGCTGTTCCAGGGCCTGCGCGACAAGTCGATCGAAACCGATGGCGCGGAAAAGGCCGAACAACTCATCCCGCAGTGGTGCATCGACGGTATCGCCGAGGCGACCGCGGGCGATGACCAGGCCAATGCCGCATTCGCGGAAACCACTCACACGGAGCAGACCATGAACCAGAGCAACAGCAACGCGGCCGCCACCGACTTCGCCGAACAGCAGCGCCAGCTGGAATCCCAGCGCGCCGAGATCGCGCAGCGCGAACAGGCGCTCAAGGAGCGCGAGGACGAGGCCCGCCGCGAAGACGCCGCCAGCTTTGCCGCCGGGCTGGTCAAGGACGGCAAGCTGCTGCCACGCCACAAGGCCGGCATCGTTGAACTGCTGCTGGCCTTCCCGGCGGGCGCCGTCCTCAACTTCGCCGAGGCCGACGGCCAGGCCGCCACCGACCACGCCGCGCCCGAGCTGCTGCGCAACTTCTTGTCCGACTTGCCGCCGCGCGTCAACTTCGCCGAGAAGTCCGCCGACCACAACAACGGCACCGCCGCGCCCAGCTTCGCCGCCCCCGAGGGCACCAGCGTGGACGCCGGCCGCATGGAGCTGCACGCCAAGGCGCTCGCCTACCAGCGCGACAACCCGAAGGCCGACTACATGAATGCCGTCAAGGCCGTCGGCGGCTGACCCCTTCGGCGGCACCCGTAGGTCGATATGCCGGGTAAGGCGCCATGCGCGCGGTGACCGGCCCGCCGAGACAGACCACGCAATGCCAACCCGCGCCAGGAGCGCAACACCATGACCCAGAAGATTTCCATCCTCACCCTGGCTGTGACCGCGTCCGCCGCGATCGAGGCCGAACGCGCCCTCTCCCGCGCCGGCGCCTACGCCACTGCCGCCGGCAAGATTTTCGGCGTGTCCAACACCAAGGGCGCCATCGGCGATCGCGTTCCCACCGACGTGATGGGCACCACCATCGTCACCGCCGGCGGCGCCTTCGTGGACGGCGACGAGCTCGAGGTCGGAACCAGCGGAAAGCTGGTGAAGAAGGCCTCCGGCGTCGTGGTGGCCGTCGCGCTGCAGGAATCGAAGGCCGACGGCGACCGCGTCGAAGTCCTCCTGAAGTAAGCCGCCCAGCGACGCCAGCTTCTACGCGCGCCGCGCCTATCCCCTCATCAGCAGAGAGAACGACCCATGACCCAGATGACTACCGGCCAGGCACGCATCGTCGATCCGGTCCTGACCACCCACGCCACGGGCTACATCCGCCCCGGCAACGTCGGAAGCGTGCTGTTCCCGCGCGTGGAAGTCGGCGTCCGCGCCGGCAAGGTGACCGCCTTCGGCAAGGAAGGCTTCCGCCGCTACAACACCAAGCGCGCGCCCGGCGAGGCCACCAAGCGCATCCAGTTCGGCTACCAGGCGGGCAACTACGCCATCGTGGATTCCGCCCTGGAAGCGGTGGTGCCGGACGAGATCGCGCAGGAAGCAGCCGCCGGCCCCGGCATCGACGCATCCACCGACGCCGTGGACCTGGTGCTGGACGTGATGGAGCTGGAGCACGAGTGCGAGTGCGCCGACATCGCCCGCGACGTGTCCAACTACGACACCGACCACAAGGTCAGCCTGGTTGGCACCGGCCGCTGGCGCGGCTCGGCCGGCGACCCGACCGCCAACATCGAGGCGGCGAAGGACGCCATCCGCGCGTCCATCGGCGTGCGCCCGAACACCGCGCTCATTTCCGCGTCGGCGTGGTCCGCGCTGAAGTCCAACGCGAAGATCCAGGATTACCTGAAGCACTTGGGCAAGGAAACCCTGACCGTCGATATCCTGAAGTCGATGTGGGAGCTGCCCACCATCGTCATCGGCGAGGCGATTTCCGCCAGCGGCCAGGCCGACGACCTGGGCGATGTCTGGGGCGATGACGTGATTCTGGCGTACGTGGCGCAGCCCAACGGCAGCAACCGCCGCAGCGCGGCCAAGCCCAGCTACGGCTACACCTACAGCCTGCGCGGCGAGCCGAACGTGCGCATGGCCTACCGCGACGAGAACCGCCAGTCGTGGATCCACCCGGTCAACAACAACCGCACGCCGCAGCTCACCGGCATGGTGGCCGGCTACCTGATCAAGGACGCCGGCGCGGCCCCGGCCTGACGCACAACCGTGGGAGCGGAGCGGCCGCTTTAGGGCGGTCTAGCGAACGCCGGCGAAGCCAGGCGTGACAGCCGGAGAGAGACGGCCCACTTTCAACCGAGGAGCCGACATGGCCAAGGCCAGCAAGCCCAAGACCGCAGCGCCCACCCAGAAGGTGGTGCGCAGCACCGCCGCCGTGGCGGCGAATGCGCAAGCCAACCCCAAAACCGCGATGTTCCAGGTGCTGGAGCCTTTCTGGCTGGGCGGCGCCGTCGTCAAGCCGGATGCCTTCGTGGAAATGACCGCCGCCGAGGCGCAGCGGTACCAGGACGCCGGCGTGCTGGGCACCGAGCCCGGCGAAGTACCGACCGACGCCGACCCGCAGTAACCGAAGCCAGAGCCCGCGCCCATGTACTGCACACTCGTCCAACTTGCCGATGCCAAGCTCGCCCGCGAGCTGGCGCAGGCCGCCACGCCCGAGCGCATGCCGATCCCGGCGGACGAGGTCATGGATGCGGTGCTGCGCGCGGGTGACACCACCGGCATGGACGCCGACCAGCTGGCCGCCGCGCAGGCCGCGGCCGTGGTGGTGCAGCAGGCGCTGGGCAGCGCCGACGCGCTGATCGACGGCTACCTGCGCATGCGCAAGCCGGTGGCGTACACAGTACCGCTGTCGCCGGTGCCGGAGGTGGTTGCGGTCTGGGCGCGCTGGATCGCGCGCTACATGCTGCACAAGGAGCGCTTCGGCACCGAGGAAAAGACCGACCCGGTCGTGCGCGACTACCGCGAGGCAGTCCGCCTGCTGGAACAGGTGCGCGACGGCAAGTTCAGCCTGGGCGTGGAAGACCCGCTGCCGCCCGCCAGCGCCGGCATGCCGATGATGTGTGGTCCCGCGCGCGTGTTCTCGATGGACACGCTCAAGGACTTCGGGGCATGAGCGCCAAGCCGTTCGACGTTGGCCCGGTGATCGCCCGCCTGCGCGCCCGCGCGGTGAAGTCCGGCGGCCTGCGCCTGGTGGAAGGCCGCGGCGCATATGCGCAAGTCCGCTCGCTGCAGGACTTCCCGGCGCCCTGCGCCTACGTGATGCTCGCCAGGGAATCGGCGGCGCGCACCGATACCAGCATGAGCATACCCGGCGAGCAGACCGACATCGGCCAGCTGATGCAGGTCGGCATCGGCGTGGTGCTGGCGTTCCGCAACCACCGCGGCCTGGCAGGCGACGAGCTGCGCGACGAACTCATCGAGCGGGTGGGCGCCTACCGCAACCACCTGCTGGGCTGGACCCCGGACGTGCCGGGCGGCCAGCAGCTGCAACTGATCGCCGGCGACCTGGAGGACTACGACGCGTCCGTCGCGCTGTGGGCCGACCGCTGGCAGACCCGTCACTTCATCCAACCGGAGATCGCGCCATGAACGCGCCGAAGCTGGTCACCGTCAAGGTGGCCGTCGACAACCACACCCACGCGGGCAAGGCGGTGGCCAAGGGCGAACTACTGACAGTGGACAACACCACCGCCAGCTGGCTGGCGAGCAACCGTATCGCCACACCCGTAGCCGCCGACACTGACGCCGCACCGAAGAAGGAAGCCAAGTGATGTCCACCGTGACCAAGTATTTCTCGCTGCAGGGCCGTCTGAGCAAGTTCAAGCGCAACCCCGACGGCAGCAAGGGAGCCGGCATCTGGTTCCAGAACGTGCCGAAGTTCGACCTCTCCTTCGAGGTCAGCGAAGAGTCGATCAAGGAATCGCACTCCGGCAACAAGATGAAGGACCTGGTGTTCGAGATCGAGAAGGGCATCAAGACCGCCTACACCCTGCACGGCTTCAACGTGGACAACCTGGTGTCAGCGCTGTGGTCCAGCCGTTATACGGTGGCCGCCGGTACGGCCAGCGGCGAGGAACTGCCGGCAGACCTGGTGGTCGGTGATTACTTCTCCCTGGACAACCAGAACACCTCGGCATGGTCGCTGGTGGACTCTACCGGCACGCCAGTGCCGTTGGCGGTGGGCACGCACTACGCGGAGGTCTCCGTGTTCGCCGGCCACGGCCAGATCCTGGACCTGACCGGGCTGACTCAGCCGATCAAGGCCAGCTACAGCTACGCGGCGAGCAACGCGTTGTCGCTGCTTACCACGCGGCCGGATGATCACTTTTTGGTGTTTGACGGCATCGAGACCATCTCGAAATCGCGGGCCTATGTGGAGATCTCGCGCCATACCAACAGCCCCCTCGCGTCACTGCCGATGATCAACAACGACGGCGTGGGCACGATGGAAATGAAGGGCGAGGCGCTGTACGACGGAACCAACGTGAACTTCCCCCTGGGCAAGTTCGTGTTGGGGGCCTGACATGGCGCGCAAAATCAACAAGCCCGCAGATCCAGCGGAGGCGCAGGCGACCGAAGCCGCGCAAGCCGCATCCGATGCTGCTGCCGACCTTGCACTCTTGCACCCGCAGCTCAACACGCGGTTGCGCGGCCGGCTGTTGACACTGCGCGAGTACGTCGGCATCGAGGGCCTGCACCTGCAGGCCAGCATCCGCCCGCTGCTGGAGGATTTGTATGCCGCCTTCAAGCGGGCCGATGCGCCGCCGACCGCACTGCAGGTGCGCGAGGTCTTCTCCCGGCACGCCGTCAACGTGCAGTGGCTGATGGCGCAATCCACCGTGCCGTATCCGCTCGACCCCACGGGCCTGCAGACGTTCACCGAGAAGGTGGCCGAAGTCGCGCAATTCATTTCCACCCTCGATGACATCGAGTTCGATCAGCTCCTGACTGCATGGTGGGGTGCAACGAGCAGTTTTTTTATCCGGCGCTTCCGCGAGCACCTGCTGGCGGCGCGGGAGGAAGCAAGCCGGTTGGCTACATCCGCCTCTACGCCACCCTGATCAGGGCGGGCTACGGGCGCACGCCAGACGAGATAGGACGCCGCTACACGATGCGCCAGATCAATGCGTTCTGGCGCACGGAACAAGCCGAGGAGCGCCGGCAGCGCCGGCAGCACGTGGTTGACACCAACCAGGCCTATGCCGGTGGCAATGGCGCCAGAAAACACATCCAGGATTTGGAGGACTGAGACCCCGTGAATACCCGCACCCTGGACGTCGCGCTGCGCATCCGCGCCGACCTGGACCAGGCGGCGAAAGAAGTCGCGGCGCTCGATGGCAATTTCGACGGCCTGAAGACATCAGCACAGGGTGCTGCGCAAGGCCTCAACGCAGCCGCTACCGCAGCCGGCAAGAACACCGCCGCCGACCAGGCCAATGCGGTAGCTGTGAAGGCATCCGCGACAGCGCATGGCGCGCTGGCCGCGGCGACACAGAAAACCGCCGCCGTCCAGCAACAGGGAGCCATCAGCGCGGCGCAGCACGCGCAGGCCATGCACCAGTTGCCGATGCAGATCACCGACATCGTGACTGGCCTGGCCAGTGGGCAGTCGGTGTTCATGGTCGCCATCCAGCAAGGCGGCCAGCTGAAGGATAGCTTCGGTGGCGTGGCACCGGCCGCGCGGGCGCTGTTGGGCGCGGTCTCGCCAATGGCGATCGCGGTGACCGCTGGTGCGGCCGCGTTTGCAGTGCTGGGATTGGCCCTGCACGAGGTCTACCAGGAACAAGAGGCTGTCACCAACGCGTTGTTGACCACCGGCAACTACGTCGGCGCCAGCGTGCAGCAAGTGGATAGCCTGGCGAAGTCGATGGCCGCGCTGGACGGCGTGACCGAGGGCGGTGCCCGCGAAGCGCTGTTGGCGGTGGCGCAGAGTGGGCGTATCGCGGGGGACCAGTTCGAGCGCGTGGCCACTGCGGCGGCGCGTATGGAGGAAGCGACCGGCCAGAGCATCGACACGACGGTGCAGAAGTTCGAAGCCATCGCCAAGGACCCCGTCAGCGCCCTGCTCAAGCTCAACGAGACAGAGCACTTCCTGACCGAGGCGCAACTTGAGCGCGTGCGCGCACTGGTAGAGGAAGGCCGTGAGCAGGATGCCGCAGCCGAAGGCGCGCGTATCTATGCCGATCGGCTGGATGAGATCGCCACGGCTGCCGACGCGGCACGGCCGCACCTGGCGCAGCTCTGGCGCGAGATGAAAGAAGGTGCATCCGACGCATGGGAGGGCACCAAGAATTTTGTTGAATTCCTGGTCGCTGCCGCTGATAAGCAGCGGGAAATGCCGTGGTATCAGCGGTTGGGCCCAGGTGCCGCCATCGGCACCGTGCGTGCACTCTATGGGGCAACGCCAACCGTCGCCGCGCCGGTAAGTCCGGTGGCGGGGGCAGTTGACTCCGCCGCCGAAGAAAAGAAACAAAAAGAGCGCACGCGGGCCGAGCAGGAATGGGCTCGGCTGAAGCAGTCGAACCTGAGCAAGGAACAAAAGCTCGAGGCCGAGATTGTCGAGATTCGCAAGACCGGTGCGGCGCTGGGCAAGAGTGACGCCGACATCGAGGCGCAGATCGCGCAGGCCCGTGCGCGCTACAAAGAGAGCCTGCCGAAGGGCCGCAAGGGCGACAAGTCCGACGCCGAGAAGGCGCAGGAATCCGCGCAGCGCGAGCTGGAGAACCTGACCAAGCAAGCCGCGCTGCTGGGCACCGTGGCCGACGGCGAGAAGCGCGTCAGCGAGGAGGCCCGCGTCCGCTACGAGGTGGAGAACGGCGCCTACAAGCTGGCCAGCGCCAGCGTGAAGCAGCAGCTGATCGACCAGGCCAAGCTGGTGGATGCACGCCGTGCGGAGCGCGAGGAGGCCGAAAAGAAGGCCAGAGCCGACGAGGAGGCTCGGAAGTCCTACGAGCGTCTGCTGGACAAGCTCCGCACCCCTGCCGAATCGTCACTGCATGGCATCACCGAGCAGGTGAAGGCGCTGAACGATGCGCTTCGTGTCGGCGGCGAGAAGCTAGTGCCGAACTACCAGGAGCAGCTTTCCAAGATTTTCGACGCGGCCTACAAGAAGGCGCCGAAGTTCGAGAGCCAGTTCTCACGCCAGGATGACCTGACTGGCCTGCTGGGCGGCCAGAAGGACTTGGATGGCTACCTGCAAAAGCTCAACGAGTGGTACAGCCAGCAGCAGGCCATCATCGCCGCCGGTCGCGCCAGCAATGCCGCGCTGAACGCCGAATGGGATGCCCAGGAGGAACGCGCCCGCACCGAACACGCGAACCGCGTCGCTGCGCTGCAGGCGGCCCAGAAGAACCTGCAACTGAGCGCCGCACAATCGATTTTCGACTCGATGACGCAGATCGCCTACAACGCAGCCGGCGAGCAGTCGCGTGCATACCAGGTGCTGTTCGCCATCTCCAAGGGTTTCGCCGTTGCGCAGGCCGCTGTGGCACTGGCCCAGAACGTGGCTGAAGCCAGCAAGGTCGGCTTTCCACAGAACTTGCCGTTGATCGCTGCGGCGTTTGCCCAGGGCGCACAAATCGCAGCCATCTTGTCAGGTGCCAACTTTCGCCCCGGTGGCTACGCCGAAGGCGGCTACACCGGCCCTGGTGGCAAGTACGAGCCCAGGGGCATCGTTCACGCCGGCGAAGGTGTGCTGAGCCAGGAAGACATGCGCGCCCTGGGCGGCGAGCGCGGCTTCTATGCCCTGCGCCACGCGATTCACAACGGCTATGCCGACGGTGGCGTGGTGACGCCGGCGGATTACGACGCCGGTGGTTTTGGCGGGCGCCTGGCGTCGCCGGCGGCCTCGCCGGTGCAGATGCAGAACAACATGCGGATGTACCTGTACCAAGACATCGACGCGCTGACTGCGGCCGTGCTTGCGCACCCGGCTACCGACAAGAAGATCATCGGTACCGTCGGCGACAACGGCAACGCCGTCCAGGCCAGCTGGGGGAACGGCTGATGCGCCTGTGGCCGCTGCCGCCCGACTGGAACCAGCCTGTGACCGAGGCGCTGTCCTGGGGCACCGCCGTGGCCGTGGCCAGCGGTACCGCCGCGTCCGAGCACACCAGCTATCAGCTGGGGCCGCAGCGGTCCTTCAGCTTCGAGGTGGCCGCCGCTCGCGCGGGTGATCGTCAGCTGGCCGAGTCGCTGCTTGCCGGCCACCGCGGCCCCTGGCTGCTGCCGATCTGGCCCGATGTCCAACGGCTGGCCGCTGCCGTGGACGCCAGCGACACATTTGTCGCCTGCGCCACTGAAGGGTTCGACTTCGCCGCCGGCAGCAGCGCGGTGCTGTGGGCGTCTCCCGTGCGCTGGGAGGTCGTTGAAGTCGACGCGATCGACCCGGCCGGCCTGGCGCTGGCGGCCGCGGCGGCCGGCAGCTGGCCGGTGGGTACGCGGCTGTACCCGGTACGCCGCGCACGCATCCAGGACGGCTCCGAAGAGCGCCTACTCACCGACCGCGCCAGCCGCCGCAAGCTGGCCTTCGACATCGACGAGCCCAGCGATTGGCCAGCACTGGCAACGTTGCCGAATTACCTGGGCCATCCGCTGCTCGAGGCACGACAGGACGAGAGCGAGCCGCCGACGGCATCGATCAGCCGCCTGCGCCAGTCGATCTCCTATCCCGGATGCGCGCCGTTCGCCTACGACCTGCCGGACCAGGCGCTACGCGCCCAGAGCACCGGCTGGAAGCTGAAGGGCCGCGCCCGCCACACTTGGTTCCGCTCGCTGCTGTACGCGCTGAAGGGCCGCGCCGCGCCCATGTGGCTGCCCAGCTTCGCGGCCGACCTGCTGCCCGCGGCGGCGGTCGCCGGCGGATCCACCTCGCTGGCCGTGCAGTGGGCCGGGTACACCCAGCTCTGCAAGGGCCGCCACAACCGGCGTGACCTGCGCATTGAGCTGGGCGGCGGCGTCGTGTACTACCGCCGGGTGGTCGACGCTGTGGAGAGCGGCGACACCGAAGTACTCACGCTGTCGGCCGCGCTGGACACTGACGCGATCGAGGCGGCCAGCATCCGGAAGATCTCGTTCGTTGCGCTGTCCACGCTGGCCGGAGACAGCGTGGAGATCGAGCACGTCACCGACGCGGACGGGCTGGCCACGTCTACCCTGGGCTGGCAATCGGTGGTGCCCGATGTCTAGGTTCGGCAACAGCGAGATTCGTCTGTTCCGCTTCCAGCTGCAGGGCATCGTCTGGATGTTCGCGCAGGCTGATCGCGTCGTGGCCACGCCTGGCGCCGTCTGGCAGCCGGCACAGATCGAGCGCGACGAGATCAAGCAGAACAGCGAACGTGCACAGGACAAGCTCAAAATCCGCATGAGGTACCTGCGCGACCCCAATGCCCCGGTGGCATTGCTCCCGGCAACGCAGGGGCTGGGCGATGTGTGGCACCCCTACGCGCCCAGCACCACCGTCCACGTCAGCTGCTACACGCTGGATGCCTTGGGCGTGCTGAGCCACGACTGGTCCGGAGAGGTCCGCCAGCCGCGCTTCACGGACGTGGAGTTGGAGCTGACATGTGTGCCCAACGATGCGCGCAGCGAGTCGCGCAATCAGGGCATGAAATTCCAGCGGGCATGCCCGAAAACCGTTTATTCAACAGGTAGCCGTGGCTGCAACCTCAACCCTGTGCCGTTGACCATCGCGGCCACGCTGACTGCGGTTTCCGGCCTCACGCTGACCGCTGCCGCATTCGCCGGCACGCCGCACACACTGGTGCAGGGGTGGCTGTATTGGACGCGCACAAATGGTGTTGTGGAACGCCGCACCATCATCAAGCATGTCGGTAGCACGGTCACGCTGTTGTCCGGCGGGCATGAGCTGGCGGTGGGGCTTGCTGTCTCAGTCCTTCCAAATTGCGAGGGCACATGGGCTGCCTGCGCGGCGCGCCGCGCAGATCCGGAAATGCACTACGGCGGTGCGATCTATGAGCCGATCGAAAACCCATACGATGGGGGCTCGATGTCATGGGGCTGATCGCACGCATCCCGCAGCGTTGGCGGGCCCAGGCGGCGCTTCAGGTCTTGCGCGTTCGCTATTGGTATCTGGACACCGACGCCGGCCGGCACGCGCAGGTGTGGGCTTTCGCGGCATCGGTGCTGGTGCTGGTCATCCAGATCGTGCGCATGGTGGTGGCCGTGATGTATCCGCCCGCGCGGCCGGAGCCGGCGCATGCGGTGATCTGGTGGGTGGTGCAACTGATCATTGCCATCATTTCCGCAGTCATCAGTTACGCACTTCGGACCAAAATCGAGCCGCCAAAACCTGCACAAATGAATTCGCCTGTCGTTGAGGATGGGCGGGCCATCCCGGAGGCGCACGGCACGGTGTGGATCGAGGATGAATTCATCCTTGCCCACAAAGTCGTAGGGCGCGTCCCGATCAAAAGCGGGGGTAAGAAATGACGGAGCTGCGCATCCGCATGCATCACGTGCGCCAACTGCGTGGGCGTGGAATGACGTGCACGCCCGGCATTCGGGCGTGGTGCGATCTGCACGGGATCAATCTGCAGGATTTCGCAGCGAACGGCGCGCCTGAATCCGAAGCGCGCCGCATCGGTGGCCCGTTCGCTGAAGCATTGCTGGAAATTGCACGCAAGGAGCAAGTACCTGATGGGCGGTAAAAAAGTCACTACCGGCTACTGGTACCACCTGGCATGGCACGATGGGCTGTGCCTGGGGCCATTGGATGCCTATCTGGAATTCAGGCCCGGCACGAAACCGGCATGGTCTGGCCGCGCTGTTGCAAACCAGACGCTGTACATCAACAGCCCTGAACTATGGGGCGGAGAGAAAGACCAGGGCGGCGTTGTAGGCCCGCTGTCATTGATGTTCGGCGAGCCCGGCCAGACGCCAAACCCATATCTGGTGGGCACATTCGGCAGCCAGACAGTGGCGTGGCGTGGCGTTGCCACGGTAGCGTTTGAGGGCGGCAAATACGGCGCCAACAACCCATACGCCCAAAAGCGCGCCCACAAGGTGGAGCGGATCAAGCAGGGCTGGGATGGCACCGGCTGCTGGTACCCGGCGAAGGCTGCGATTCCGATGGGTAGCGATTTTTACTCTGGCTTTACCGACTTGAGCTGGACATTGCCAGCTGAGTCCGGGCTCTCTGTTGTCACTGATGAATTCACGCTGAGCGGTACTGGCGGCGGTGAGGTGGATGTCACGCTCAGCCTGAGTGGAAGGATTGAATACCGGCCATATGATGCATCGGTATCCGTTGTTGATCCTGCCTCGCCGCATATCATAACGGCGGCATCCGACCATGCTTCCGATCACACAACGCACAACATCTACAAGATAGAAATCGATCTGCCGCCACAGGTCTATTATGTCAATTACAAGCCGCTTGCTGAGTGGACAACGGGCGCATTCGAATTTGCAGGCGAGCAGTTGCGTGTAACCGTTGCGAATAACGCAACGGTACGTGTTGTTGCAGATCCTGTTGATGGTTATCAGGATGGACCTGCGCCGCAATATATCGATATCGATGTTGTGGGCGTTGATGGAGCTGGATTTTTCGCCAAGAACCCGGCCCACATGATCCTATGGGCCCACACGCAACAGCACTGCGGTGCACAGCCGATGGAGACTGTGCACATCCCAAGCCTCACAGCGGCTGCCGATTGGTTCTACGCAAAAGGATTCGGGCTTTGCACCCTGCGCTATCCGGATAAAGAAAGCGCCGCCGAATTCATCCGCCGCATCGAGCGCGTGGCCGGCTGCAGCTGGACGCAAAACCGTGGTGATGGGCTGTGGTATCTGGACATCATCAACGGCGAATACGATTACGAAAGCCTGCCGATCCTCACGGATGACGACATTGTGTCATTCGAGGAAATCCCAACGGTGCTGGATGATGCAGTCAACAGTGTGAGCGTCAAATATTTTGACCCTCAGCGGAAAGAGGCCATCACCACGCGCCCGCTCACAGCAATGGCGCTGGTGGCGGAGTTTGGAACAACGCACCAGACGTTCGAATTTCCTGAATTACCGATTGACAGCCTGGCCAACCGCGTTGCGGATAGAGAGCTGCGGGCGCGGGCAACGCCCACCCGTGTGTTCACGTTGGCCACAACACGAAAGACCGCCGGGTGGCGCCGCAACACCTATTTCAGGCTGCAGCTGCCAAAGCGCGGCATTGCCGACATGGTATGCCTGCTGGCAGAGATCAACAGTGGCAGCCTGAAATCCGGCGCGGTGCAGATCAAGGCAACGCAGGACATCTACAGCCTCGCTGAAACCGCATACACCGAAACCGAAGTGGGCGTGGATACGCGCCCACCCGCAACCCCGGTCGCAATCACCCAGGAAGTGGCTTTCGAAGCCCCGCTGATCGACCTTGCCGCAACACTGTCCGCCAGCGAGCTTGCGGATCTGCCAGATGACGCCGGCTACGTTGTGGGCGTGGCCGCAAACCCCGGCGGCATGCGCGATTTCACGATGATGGTTGCACCATCCGGTGGCGGTTATTCAGCGGTTTCAGATGGCGAGTTCAGCCCCACCGCCACCGCCGGCCGCGATGTGTTGCCGGGGGAAAAGACTGCAATCCCCGTTACCGATGCCGTGCGCCTGGCCGATGTGCAGGTGGGCGACCTGATGCTGTGGGTCAACCCCACATTGGGCGATGAGCTGTGCCGGGTGGACGCCGTGGACGCCACCGGGAACACGCTTGACCTGGGGCGCGGCTGCGGTGACACCGTGCCCAAATTGCACTTGGCTGGCAGCCGCATGTTCTTCTACCAGTCCGGCGCCGCATACGACGCTACACAGTACATCTCGGGTGAGAGCATCAACGTCAAGTTGCTGACAAACTCATACAGCGCACGGCTGCCCGAGTCCGCCGCAACAGCGCTGGGCGTCACCTTCGCCCGCCGCGCAGACCGGCCTTATCCGCCGGCCAATATCAAGATCAACGGCATGCCACTGTTCGATGTTGACTCATCCGGTGGCGGCGGTGGCGCGGGTGGTGGCACAGGCGGCGGTGGTGGCGGTGGTGGTGGTGGAACGGTGCCCACTTTGCCGCCGGCAAGCACGCCAAGCGGCTCCCCCGCATCGCCAGCCCCTGGGCCAAATGGTGGGTATCCCGACGATGCCCCGTATCCGGTGCCAGAGCCGACCGTTTTTGGATCCGATGTGGTGGGTGCAGGCGGTGACTTTTCCGAACCCGCCGACCTCTCGAACTGGCGCGATGGCTTCGGTAATCCTCTGGACAACCGCTGGAGCATTGTCGGGGGCCGTCTGTGCTTTTACGGCCAAGGGGCGGCGTCGGCCTACTACTGGCCGGCCTTGCGAACACTCGCGCTACAACTATTGCCGCACTACAGTTTCTCTGTCACCGGCACCGCTGAATGTGATGCCGGCGCGAAAGCCTCGCTAGGCGTTGGCCGCAGCATCGGCCCCGGCGGGAGCAGCATCAGCTTGCTTGCGGGTTACGATCCGGATGCCTTTGGCCAAAGCGCGATGAGTGACCCCGTTGAATACGGCACGCCAACGGCCATTACGCACGTTTTTGAGGACAAGCGGCCGCTCTACGGGGTCACTGCGGATGGCGTGGTTATTGTCTCGGCTACTGCGCCTGGCGTGCTGGCGTTAGTTGAGGGGCCCGTGGCCCAGCGGGTCTATTTCGATGATGTGGCGATGGCCGTTACCGAAAACGCGCCGGCTACTACCACGGCGACGTTGGCGAACCTCGATTTTTCTTCCGGCCTTTCCGGATGGGTGCAGTTCCCTGAGGTCTCGGTGTACTCGCCCTCCATAACAACCGCTGGCGGCGTGGCCACGTTCACGCCGGTGTCTGTTGGCGTGCACAAATACTTGATTTGCGAGGATCCAATCACTGATATGGACGCCATCGACAAATGGCTGAAAGTGACAGCCGAGGTGAACTGTAACGACCCGACCGTTTTCGCAGGGGTGACCCGCGGCGGCGTTGGCCTGAGTTACGCCGTCAAGTTGGCGGGCGAGTACAACTACACGGGCTGGGCAAATCCGGTGGAGCGTGGCGACTGGACTACACGTAGCCGCTGGATACGCCAAAGATTTGTGGAGGCCGGTGCCACTTTCCACGTTTGTGTGCTGTTCAAAGCCGCGGTGGGCTATAGCGCCAGCGTTCGCAATATCAGCGCGGCAGTCACCAACGCGCCGGTGGCCTGATATGTCCATTACCGTGACATGGGACTACCACAACGGCCCTGCTCAAGCCGACATTCCCGTTGCATGGGACGATGGCGATACGGGCCGGGAAACAGGCCAGCAGACAGTATTCGAATGGCGCTGGCGCGCAGACCCTGCGGACGCCTGGAGCGCGCCGCTTATCCAAATCATCGACATGCCCGCCACCACAACCTATACGCCGCCCGGCGACGGGTTCGTGCAGATGGTGGCCTACAGCATTCTGGCGGGCCTTGTGAGCTGGCAGGGCTGCACCGCTGAATTCGAAGTTTCCGGCGGTGAGCTGGCCGCGCCAGCGGCATACACAGATGAATCCTCAGCAAATTACGAAGACGAAATCGGCAATCCATACATGGATAAGGACTGAAAATGGCACGCTGGAAAGATAAACCGCAGCTCGCAACGCTCGCCGGCAATGAGGTAATCCCAGCTACCAGCCTTTCTGGTGGCGGTAAATTGGGTGGCGGCACGGTTGCTGCAAATGACGACATCCACATCGCGCTAGAAGACCTGCGCCGCTACGTAACCACGCCCAAGATCGTCACCACGATCACCAGCGGCACCATCACGCCGGCTGGCGATACCGACCTGGTGCGGCCTGCCTCACTGACCGCGGCGCTTACCATTGCCAACCCAACCGGAACACTGGTGGACGGCGCATCGTTCGAGGTGCAGCTCTACAGCGCCGCCGCGCAGGGGCTGACGTGGGGCAGCAAGTACGCCGACCGGATGGGCGCGCTGCCGGCGACCACAGTTGCCGGCAAGTACCACTACATCGGCCTTGAATACAACGCCGCCGACGACAAGTTCTACTGCCGCTACGCGCAGGTGCAGGCGTGAAGCCGTTTTTTATTGGGAGGCGGTTCGGGCACGGAGGAACCTCCGGAAGTTCTGACCCTCACTTCGCTAAAGTAGCTCTGCTGCTGCATTTCGAGGGGGCGAACAACAGCACCACGTTTACGGACAGCAGCAGCCATGCGCGGGCAGCAACGGTTGTTGGTGCCGCCAAGCTGTCCACAACGTCCCCGTTGACGGGTAGCGCCTCCGGGGTCTTCCCATCCAATAGCGATTACCTGACGTTTGCAGGTATCTCCGCAGATGGCATTGGCACTGGGGCTTTTTGCATCGAAGTGGACGTACGGCTGGCATCCAGTCCGTCGTATGCGCCTTTAATGGGGTGCGGAGCGTTCGCGGTAGGCTACTACGAATGGACGATGTTCATGGGTAGCACCACCGAATTGATTTTCTACTACGGACTGCGCGGAGTAAATCAAGCCCACATTGCGTTCCAGCTTCCGGTAACTATCTCAACTGGCACGAAATACAAATGCTGCGTCCGCAGAGACTCCAGCGGCAACTGGGCTGCGTATCTGGACGGGGTGAAATGCGCAACGTACAGGTTCTCTCCCACAGCAGGCGGGATTTCATTTGGCCCGGTCACCTCCGGGGAATTGAACAACCCTGTGGGACTTGTAGGCGGGTCAGACATAGTTTGGGTTGCGGCGCCTCCTGAGCACACTTTGAATGCGACGCTGGACGAGCTGCGCTTCACCGTTGGCGAGAGCCGGTACACGGGAAGCTACACACCAGAGTCGGGGGCGTTTCCAGATTCTTAGGTAAAACAGGGCGCCCGGCCGTCGACGGCAATCGACGTCCGGGCGCCGCAACGCACGCGATCTCACCGCGTGGAATTGGCCGAGGCCCTGCCGCTCCCGAGAGCGCAGCCAGTTTCGGCGATCCCAATCGCAAGGAGTGAGACGTGGCGAAAACCAGTACCAATGCGACCGCGCATCGAGACGCGGCAAAGGCAATCCCAGGGCGGAATGGCTACCGCCACCGCCAGCAGTTCGGCATCGTGGTGATCTGCGACAACGAACAGGCGCAGGAGCGGGCCTACACCCACCTGCAACGCGCGGGCTTCAAGAAGCTCAAGGTGGTGACCGTATGAAGATCCAGGTCAACCATCGGTGCAGCGACTTCGACAGCTACCGCGCCGCGCGGGTGAAGTCGCTGTTCAACTGCGAGAGCGGCGCCAATTTCCAGCTCACGGCTGAGCTGCCGATCGAGGACAACGACTGGCGCATTGGCGTCGTGGTGGGGCCTTCTGGCTCAGGCAAGACCAGCATCGGCAACCGGGTTTTCGGGCCGCGGGCCGTGTGGCGGCCGCGCTGGCCGAAGGATGCGCCGGTCATCGATGCGATCGCGCCAGGCGAGGCGTTCGATGCGGTGCCGGCGGCGCTGTCGGCCGTGGGGCTTGGCTCGGTTCCGGCATGGCTGCGGCCCTACCAGGTGCTGAGCAACGGCGAGCGGTTCCGCGCTGACTTGGCCAGGCTGATTGCCGAGCGGCCGCCGCGTGCTGTGGTGGACGAATTCAGCAGCGTGGTCGACCGGCAGATCGCCCGGATCGGTGCGATGGCCTTCGCCAAGGCGTGGCGTCGTGGCGCTGGCCAGGCGGTGCTGCTGAGCTGCCATTACGACGTGCTGGACTGGATCGAGCCGGACTGGATCTACGACACGTCGACCGGCACCTTCGAGCGGGCGGAAGCCGGGAGGCGACTTCGGCGACGCCCGCCGATCGCATTCGACCTGTGGGAAACCGGACGCCACCATTGGCCGGCATTTGAGCCGCATCACTATTTAAAGCTGCCGCCCATGATCGCCGCCACGTACTACGTGGCCTCCGTCGACGACCAGCTGGTGGCGCACGTGGCGGTCAGTACCCGCCCCGGCATGGCGGAGGCCCGCGCCTGCCGGCTGGTGGTCATGCCCGAGTGGCAGGGCGCCGGAGTTGGCTTACGCTTCTTACAAGCTGTCTGCGAGCGCTGGCGCACTGGCCAGAACCGCTACGGCATCAAGGTGCCCACCCTGTTCCACACCAGCCATCCGGGTCTGTGTGCGGCGCTGCGGCGCGACCCGCGCTGGACGCAGGTCAGCGGCAGTCTGATTGGAAGCAACCGCCAGCGCTGCAAGGACGCGATGGCGCGCTCGGTAATCCGTGGCCGCATGGCCTTCGTTGGGGCCGGATACGGCGGCCATTTCCGGGCGGTGCAGGGGTTTCGCTACCTTGTGGAGGACACCGCATGCGCTTGATGCTGGTTGGCCAGAAGTGGCTTGGCGCAGAGGTGCTGGCCATGCTGCTGGAAAAGGGCCACGAGGTAGCCTCTGTGGCCACCCCAGCGGGCGACCGCCTGCATGCCGCGGCAGTGACCGCGGGTGTCCCCGTCGGCGATCCTGGACGAATTCTGGCGGCGTCGTGGGTGCCGCCCGGCACAGAATTGATTGTGGCGGCCCATTCACACAGCTTCATCAGCCGGGATGCCAGACGCCGTGCTCGGCTTGGTGCCATCGGCTACCACCCCAGCCTGCTGCCCCGGCATCGAGGGCGGGACGCGGTGCGCTGGACGATCCACATGCGAGACCAGGTTGCCGGCGGCACGGTGTACTGGATGAATGATCGGGCGGATGGCGGGCCGATAGCCGCGCAGGACTGGTGCCATGTCCATGCCAGCGACTCGCCGGAGACCCTCTGGCGGCGTGAGCTGGGGCCGATGGGCCTACGCCTGCTGGGGGCCGTGCTGGATGACATCGCCGGCGGCAGGCTGACCAGGCTGGTGCAGGACGAGTCGTTGGCGACTTGGGAGCCGGCGTTCGACCGGCCGGCGCTGGCCAAGGCTGGGCAGTGACCTGCCCGCGGCGGGTATCATTGCGCTCTGTGTAATTTCATTGCGGCAGCGGAAATTTCTCGGGGCGGCCATTTATCTCACCGCGCCCGGCGATTTATCTCGCGCCGCTACAGGAGACGCCCTACGTCTGTAGCCTTCCTGAAGCGGCGCTTGTTCCGAGAGCGGATACCAGACTGCTTGGGTACCCTGACGCAGCGGCGCAGCAATTAGGCCGCGTCGAGGCGTAGATCCAAGGAGCCCGGTAGTGATTGGTCAGTCAGGGTGCGATATCAACTGTGCCACCTCGATGGATGCATCGCTCAATCAGCGGTGCGCATGCGAGGTGGTCGACGTCTTGAGGTTGCACGAGTCGATCAGGTCCGACTTTCCGGAGTTTACGACTGATCCATCCGTGCACGCGCACCTGTTTTCCCCCTACGCGCTGTTCGTCGACCGTGCGGCGTTGGAGGCTATGGGGCGCGTGGCGGCGGCGCTCTTCGACGTTGCGAGCAATCCGCAATACCGCCAACACGTCCTGCAATGGGCTCCGAACATCGGCAGCCATGATCCGGGGTCGGCGGGTGGCGTCCTAGGCCTAGACTTCCACCTGACCGTCGACGGTGCGCGGTTGATCGAGGTCAACACCAATCCCGGCGGGCTGCTTCTCAATGCAGTGCTGCTCGATGCTGTGCAGACCTGCGCGCCGGCTGCGTGGACCACCTGGACAACGGCGGCGAAGGCCGGCGACGCGGCCATCGCCGCGTGGCTGGACGATGCGCGGCAGCAGTCCGGCCGCGCGCCTGCGCGCTTGGCCATCGTGGACAGCGTCCCATGGGAGCAGTTCCTTTACCCTGAGTTCGAACTGTACGCTGCCGCATTCCGGGAGCATGGCGTGGACTGCGTGATACGCGCGCCGGAAGAACTCCGCTTTGGGCCAGGCGGGCTTGCAGATGCCAACGGTCGGATCGACCTGGTCTACAACCGGCTGACTGATTTCGCCCTTGAAGAAGCCTCGCATGCAGACCTTCGGCAGGCTTACCTAGCGGGGAGCGTCGCACTCACCCCGCATCCGCGTGCGCACGCGCTTTTCGCGGACAAGCGCAACCTTACCGTGCTCGGAGATCCAGACCTGCTCGAAGGATTTGGGGTTGATGCAGATTCGACGACTCTGCTGGCCCAAGTAATTCCGCCCACGTTTGAAGTCGTGCCTGGGAACCGAGATGCGCTATGGGCAGCCCGCAACAGTTACTTTTTCAAGCCTGCGGCAGGGTTCGGCAGTCGCGGCAGCTATCGAGGTGACAAGCTCACCAAGCGAACGTGGGAGTCGATGGCGTCGGCGACCTACATCGCACAAACCTTCGCGCCACCGAGCATGCGGATCGTGCATGGGGGCCAGTCCCTCAAGGCGGATGTGCGCTGCTTCGCGTCCGAGGCGGGTGTGCTGTTGTTCGCGGCCCGGCTTTATCAGGGCCAAACCACGAACATGCGCACCCCGGGTGGTGGATTTGCAGCGGTGCTCACGACGCCCCTAATCGACGAGTAATCCTGACTGGAGCCGCCCTGGAGATATGCCGTGGACTACAGCCAGGCCAGTGCCGATTCAGCCAGCTCGCGTTCCTCATCGATCGCGACGTTCCAGATCGCCGGCCCACTCCCGCCATCGATCCGTATGGCTCCTGCATCGTTGTCGCGAGACGCCAGCGCCAGACCAAGCCAGCCCAGGCGCGCGACGATGCGAGCACGCAGGCCGGGCGCGCGATGGCCGATGCCGCCGGAAAAGACCACATGGTCAACGCCCCCGATTGCCGTGGCCATGGCCGCAATGGCCTGCGCAATCCGGACTGCGAACAGCTCCACGGCAAGCTGCGCCTGGGGGTCGGGGTCGGCGAGCAGCATGCGCATGTCGCCATGCCCGGCAATGCCGGCAAGGCCGGCAGCGCGGGACAGACCCTCTTCAAGCGTCTGCGCATCCAGACCTTCGTGCCGGAGCAGATAAAGCAACGCACCGGGATCGAGATCCCCGGAGCGGGTAGGGCTCGGGATTCCACCCAGCGGAGTGAGCGCCATGGTGGTGTCGCGGCTCCGACCATCTTCGACGGCGCAGACGCTGCAGCCACCGCCCAGATGCGCGAAGACGGCGCGGCTCTGCAGGATTCCGGCGTCGTGGCTGGCGACGATCCGCAGCGCGGAGGCAAAGGCAAGCCCATGGAAACCGTAGCGGCGGATACCCAGCGCATCCCATGCTTCGGGGATGGGTAGACGCCGGCTCCAGGGGGCGAGTGAGGCGTGAAAGTCGGTGTCGAAGGCCACGCCCTGGCGGGCTTGCAGCCATCGCAGCCGCGCGGCGCGCGCGAAGGCGAGTGCGAGCGGCTGGTGCAAGGGCGCGAACGGCACCAATGCATCCAGTTTCGCGAGCACAGCTTCGTCGAGCTCACGGGACTCGTGAAGGTCACCGCCGTGCACGATCCGGTGGACCACCACCTCAGGGCCGGCCGCCGTTTCCGACAAGGTTTCGAGCAGGGTGGCAAGGCGCTCTTGCGCATCCGGGCCGACTGAAATCTCGACCCGGGAGCGCTCGACGACGCGAGGCTGTGCGCCCGGCACCTCAGCGTTCAACAGGTAGGACGCGCCCTTGAGGGTGGACGAGCCAACGTTGAGTGCCAGAAGCCGGCGCGTGGTCATAGTTGTCGCCAGGTCATGTTCATCGGGACCGTACCGCCCGGCGCAACAGCTGCGCATTGATGGCGACAACTATCGTGCTTAGCGACATGAGCACCGCCCCGAGCGCAGGTTGCAGCAGGATCCCCCATGCGGCGAGAACCCCTGCGGCCAGAGGGATGGCGACGATGTTGTAGCCGGCGGCCCACCACAAGTTCTGGATCATCTTGCGGTAGGTTGCTTTGCTCAATGCGATGATCGCCGGCACGTCGCGCGGGTCGCTGCGCACGAGTACGACGTCACCGGCCTCGACCGCGACGTCCGTCCCTGTGCCGATAGCGATGCCGACGTCAGCGGTGAGCAGCGCCGGTGCGTCATTGACACCGTCGCCCACCATTGCAACGCGCTTGCCTTGGGCCTGAAGCTCCTCGATTTTTGCCACCTTGTCCTCGGGCAGGACTTCGGCGAAGACGGTGTCGATCGCGAGTTCCTTCGCGACCGCATTGCCGACCGCTGTGGAATCACCCGTCAGCAGCACCACCTCCAGCCCGTTTTCGTGCAGACGTTTGACCGCGTCGAAAGACTCCGGACGGATGGCATCAGCGATCGCGAACACGGCGAGCACCCGGTTCCCTTCCACCAGGTAGGTTGCCGATTGACCATCGGCTGCTGCTGATTCGGCGGCCCGCCGCAACCTCTCCGGCGGTTCGACGGCGAGCATTTTCAGTAGCGCTGGCCCACCGACATGAAGCGAGCGTTCCTCGACGACTGCGCGTACACCGCGACCCGGCATGGACTCGAAATCCTGCGACATCGGAACGTCGATGCCGTATTCCTTGGCGCTGGTCATCAGCGCCTGCGCGATCGGATGCTCGGCATCGCGCTGGACGGACGCGGCCACGCGAAGCACCTCGTCGTCGGTGAATCCATCGGCGGCAGTGGTCTTCACGACGCGATGCGAACCGAGGGTGAGCGTACCTGTCTTGTCGAATACGACCGTGTTCAGCAGACGGGCCTCTTCGAGGCCGCGTCGATCGCGCACGAGCAGGCCGTTGCGTGCGCCGATCGTGGTCGAGATGGCGGTCACCAGCGGGATGGCCAGACCCAGCGCATGGGGGCAGGCGATCACGAGAACCGTCACTACGCGCTCGATCGTGAAGCCCCACGGTCGGCCCAGGAGTGGCCAGACGATAGCGGTGATGGCGGCGGAGACGATGGCGATGATCGTGAGGTAGAACGCCGCGCGATCCGCCAGGGCCTGGGCGCGCGAGCGCGACGTCTGGGCCTGCTCGACGAGCCGCATGATGCCCGCGAGTGCCGTCTCGTCGCCGGTCCCCGTCACTTCGACACGCAGCGAGCCCTGTCCGTTGACGGTGCCGGCGATCACCCGGTCGCCCGCCGACTTGTCCATCGGCTTGGACTCACCGGTAATCATCGCTTCGTTGACGGCGCTGGTCCCTTCCTTCACTACGCCGTCGGCGGGAATGCTCGCGCCGGGCCTGATGAGCAGCAGGTCACCGCGCCTCAGATCCGCGACTGGGACTTCCTTCGCGGTACCGGCCTCATCCAACCGTACCGCCATGTCAGGCAGCAGCTTCGCGAGCTCCTTGAGAGCGCCCTGCGCCTGGTTGATCGAACGCATCTCGATCCAGTGGCCGAGCAACATGATCGCCACCAGCGTCGCCAGCTCCCACCACAGGTCCAATCCCACGACAACGCCGAGCGTGACCAACGCGCTGTAAAGGAAGGCAACGGTGATCGCAAGCGAGATCAGCGTCATCATGCCCGGCAGGCGATTTCTCAGCTCGTGGTATCCGCCGCGCAGGAAGGGCCAGCCGCCGTAGAAGTACACGATCGTGCCGAACACCGCTGGGATGTACGCCGACCCCGGGAACAGTGGTGCGGTGTAGTCGAACCAATGCTGGATCATCCCGCTCCAGATCAGCGTGGGGATGGTCAGCAGCAGCGTGAGCCAGAACTTGTCGCGGAAGCTCGCCACGCTGTGGCCGGCATGCTTGTCGTGCCCGGCATGGGCGTCGCCATCAGCGCCTTTGCGAGGATGCGGTGGTTGCTCGCCGTGCGCCTGATGATCTTGATGATGATGATTGTGTTGCGTCATGGGTCTGCCTTCCTGGATGCACTGATGCACCGAGCATCAGCGGGGAGATAGATCAGTGTTCTGCTACAAGTGCCCCGATCTGGCGATGGCCGTCACCAGCCGCATTGAGCGCAATCCCGCAGCAGCAAAAGCCACGATCGCCAGGAAAGGCATGTGACCGAACACTGTGCTCGATGGCCTCGGCATCGCGGAACAACACGCCTAGCTGTGCCGCCTTGCCGGTGGCGACCATGGCGTCACCACCGGCAGCGGAAGCGTCCCCCAGAACCGGCGCGAGAAGTCGCGCAGTTCCGGATTGTCATCGTCCTCCAGGCTCGGCATCTCCGCTTCCAGCGCCATGCCGCAGAAGGGACAGGTGCCGGGACCCTCTTGGCAGACTTCAGGGTGCATCGGGCAGGTAAAGATGGCGCCGGGCAGTGCCGCCTCGGGCTCGTCCCGGGGCGACAGCCAACGCTGCGGATCGTCCACGAACTTCGCGCGGCATCGCTCCGAGCAGAAGTGGAAAGCCGCGCCGTCGTGGGTCGCATGATGCGGCGTGGTGGCGGGATCCACCTGCATGCCACAGACTGGGTCGGTGACCCGTCCATCCACCGACTCAACAGCGGTTCTCGCGCCTTCAGCACGGGGATGATGATGAGAAGAGGGCGAGTTCATGCAGGTACTCGTTGCATTGAGAGGGGCTGCCAAGGCAGTGTGCCATAAGGGTTGGTCAGCAGGACCGGCCACTGTGATCGACGAGGAGGTACTTGCGCTGGCGGCCACGCATCTGTCGCGTCCGTCCGCTCGTTGAGCCATGCGACATTATATTGAGGGTGACGCCCTCTACGCCGATCTGCGCGCGGATATCGCGGCGGCCCGTTCCACCATCCGTCTGGAGTCCTACATCTTCGCGGACGATGAGGCCGGAGAACCGATCCTCGATCTCCTGGCCAGTGCGGCCGCGCGCGGAATACTGGTCCGATTGCGCATCGATGCCGTCGGCTCCTGGGGCATGCTTTCCAGTGCGCGGCTTGCCGCGTTGCGCTCCGCCGGGGTCCAACTGCACTGGAGCCGCCCCTGGTCGTGGAGGCGGCCGTTGGCGTACCATCGGCGCAACCACCGCAAACTGCTGGTCGTGGACGACACGGCCGCCTATCTGGGCGGCTTCAACATTCATCGGGACAGTTCGGCCGCCGCCGTCGGCCCCTGCCGGTGGCGCGACACCCACCTGCGGTTCGAGTGTGAACTCGTGCAGGATGCCATCCGCCACTTCGATGCCTACCCGCGCGCGCCCTGGCCACCGGTAACGCACTCCGGCCGGCAGCTGGTGCCCAACAGCAACCGCCGCTGCCGGCACGTCTTGCACTGCGAATTCACCGATGCGTTCCGTGCAGCGCGTCACCGGATCTGGCTGACCACTCCCTACTTCGTCCCCGACCAGCACAGCCAAGCGGCGCTGCGCGACGCTGCCAGGCGAGGCCTGGACGTGCGCTTGCTGGTGCCGGGCAAGAGCGACGTTCCCATCGCCCAGTGGGCCGCGCGCGCCGCCTATGGCAGCTTGCGGGCGGCGGGCGTACGGATCTGGGAGTACCAGTCCCGCGTCCTCCATGCCAAGACGGTTTTGGTGGATGACGACTGGGCGACGGTGGGTACGGCGAACTTCGATTACCGCAGCTTGTTCGTCAACGATGAGCTCAATCTGTTCGAACACGGACCGGCGCTGAATGGACAGCTTGCCGGCCAGTTTCTACTGGACCTGGACGACGCTGCCGAAGTCACCGAAGACTGGTCGCGGCGCAGGCCATGGCACTCGCCGGTTACCCAACTGATCGGTTGGTGGGCACGCCGCTGGCTCTGACGACACCCGGAGTGGGTGCGCCAAGACCGCAGGGGCGGACTTGGCCGGGGCGGCGACCCGTCGAATCCGTTGTGTCGCGGCTGCCCGTCGTTCCGGTGTCGTCGCGCAACCGGCCCGCTGGCATTGCGTCGTCATCGCTGACACTGCCTGAAGCCCGTGAGCGCTTGACCCACGTGCAGGCCAGCATTGCGCAACCTCAGGGGGCAGACGATGAATGCAGCTGGCCTTCGGTGGTGCCGAGTGACTGGGCAAGCGAAAGTGGACGCGCCGGGCGAACTTTCTGGCGGAAGTGGACCCGGTCGTCCCGTGAAATTGGCGAACATATCGCCTGACCTGGACTCGAGGACGCGGGGTCTGGAAGGTTCATCGATCGCAGAGCCGTTGTTGCGCCCGGATCGGACGCGCTTGAAGCCCGAGGTGGGCGCCGAATATTTTTGCAATCATCGTCGCCCGGCGATTTGGGTCAGCAAGCCGATCCCGAGTGTTGCATCGGTTTTGGCGATCGATTCTTTAGCGTTGCTCATCGTTCCGGTCAACGCCCGGACGGCGTCGATCGTCTCTGGAATGACGATCGCCTGATTGTCGACCATGTAAGCGTAGAACAGCTCGTCCCCTTCGACTTTCAACATGTCCGACCACAGAGCCACTTCATAGAGATTGTCATGCGGTCGGCCGAGATCGGCCATGAGCTCCTTGACCGTATTGAGAGCCGACAATCCGGCATCCGTGCGTATCAGCGCGATCCGGGACGATGCGGCAAAGGCGTCGAGCACCTCTTCAGTGGAGGCCGGTCGCGTCAACTGCACCGACCAGTAATGCAGATGCGCCAAGGTCTCCGGCACTTTGACCGCCATCGTGATGACATCGAGGTCGGGGTCGACGCTCTGCGCGTCCGGCCCCTGATGGCTGGGAATTTCGGGCTCGGGGACGAGGGTGTTCATAATCCCGCCGAGATGGCTTTCCCACGGATCCGTAGCGCGGCGCAGCAGCGTCCCGCGCGCGCGGCGCAGCAGACCCGCGTGCTTCAATGCAGTGAGTGTTCTGACGATCGAGGTGGTGTTGCAGGAGACGACTCGCGTGCTTTCCCGGTTCAATGCGCTCGAATAGCTGGCCTCGGCGACGAAGGAGTGTCCGGTCACCTCGTGCTTTTCGCCACCCTGGACGATGAACTTGATGCCCCTTTGTCGATAGATGTCAACGTTCACCGCCGCAATTCGCTTGGGCGTGCAGTCAACCACCAGATCGCTCACCCCGAGCAGATCATCCAGATTTCCCGCGACTTCGATGCCTGACTCTCGCATCGCCTGCGTATGTTCCCCGGTGGCCCCGAACAGGCGAAAGCCCTTCTGCAGCGCCACGCGCGGACGCCAGTCGGTACTGATATCCGCCACTCCTGCGAGCTCCATATCGTCCTGCCTGGCCACGGCTTCGGCGACACGCTTTCCGATCACACCGTAGCCGTTGACGGCGACTCTGCACTTCTTCGCTGGGCTCATCGTCTTCTCCTTGCGGCGGAATTCGCTCCGCTGTCAGTGTCGCCGGTTGTCTCAGGAACGCGGGCCGAGTATTTCACGTAGCGGGTCAGCTGCTGTCGCTTGGACACCAGGCTTGATGAAGATCCTCGAATGGCGCTCACTCTATCAGACCTCCGGTCTACGCCATGTGCCAAGTGGCGCAGGCGCGCCGTGAGACAACGGGAAGGACAAGATAAGACCGCCATGAAAGCCGGGCTGGCGGCAGCCAGAATCTCTCGTGTGCCTGCGGGCCAGCGCGGGAATCATGAAGTGCAAGAAGGTCAGGGTGCAGGACGAGCTGCGGTTCGGCGCGACGCGAGCGCGATGTAGACCATGACGCTGAGCACGGCGGCATAGAAGCACCAGACCGAGATGAACCAGCGCGCATACACCAGATAGGTGAACCCCGCCGATGCCAGTGCCAGCACGCCGAACCAGCGGATCACCGGCTGGCTCGACATGCCCAGCCCGACCGTCGTCGCGGCAAGGTACAGCGTCAGCGATATCGGCAGGAAGAAGTGTGGCGATCGGTACGCGAGGTGGCCTCCGGTGGGGACCACCTCGATCGGCGTGGCGACCATGCCGAAGAGCAGGAACAGGGCGCTCAGAAAGCCCGCGACACCAAGCAGCGCCAGCACGTGGCGCCGCCACGGCACAGGCTCCAGTGCACGCACCGCCCAGGGGATGAAGACGGGCCAGACCAGGTGGGAGAAGACCGAATAGACCTGTGTTGCCCAGGCGCGCAGGGTGGGTGCGTCCCACGGGTAACTCATCCATACCAGGCCTTCCGTCGCCTGCTGGGCAGCGAACAGGAGCGGGATCAGGGCGAACATGCGTTCGCCGGGCGTGTGCGCGGCCCGCAGCGCAAGCACGCCGATGCCGGTGAGTGCGACGCTGGCGGTGAAACTGGCCGTGGCGGAAAAGCACATGGTGACCTCCTGTCAGCGGGGCGCGACGTAGCCGCCCGGCACGCCGTCGCGGGAAAGGACAAGCTGCCAGAGTTGCGCGTGGCGGCTGCGGAACACGGCCATGCTGGCGTGCAGGTAATAGCGCCACATGCGGCGGAAACGTTCGTCGTAGCGGGCCGGCAGCCGGGACCAGGCGGCTTCGATGTTGTCACGCCAGGCCTGCAGCGTCCGGTCGTAATCGACACCGAAGTTGTGCCAGTCCTCGAGCACGAACAGACCCTCGCTGGCGGCGGTGATCTGCGCCGCCGAGGGCAGCATCGAATTGGGGAAGATGTAGCGCTCGATCCAGGGATCGGTGTGGTCGGTCGAGCGGTTGGTGCCGATGGTGTGCAGCAGCGTGAGGCCGTGCGGCCGCAGGCAGCGGTGCACGGTCTCGAAGTAGGCGCGGTAGTTGCGCACGCCGACGTGCTCGAACATGCCGACGGAGAACACCCGGTCGAACTCGCCGCGCACATCGTGGTAGTCCTGCACGCGGATCTCGACGGGGAACCCTGCACAGCGCTCGCGCGCGAAGTCCGCCTGCTCCCTGGAGATGGTCAGGCCCACACCGCTGACGCCGTAGTGCTCGGCGAAGTGGCGCAGGGCCTCGCCCCAGCCGCAGCCGATGTCCAGCACACGCATGCCCGGCGCGAGCTGCAGCTTGCGCGCGATCAGGTCGAGCTTGGCGACCTGCGCGGCGTCGAGGTCGGTCGCTTCGCTCCAGTATCCGCAGCTGTAGACCAGGCGCTCGCCGAGCATGGCGCGGTAGAGATCGTTGCCCAGGTCGTAATGGCGCTCGCCGACCTCGAAGGCGCGCCGGCCGCGCTGGCGATTGAACAGCCGCGCACGCAGGGCGTCCCAGCGGTCGGCCCAGCCGATGACGGCCTCATCCAGCCGCGCACGCAGCAGGCGCGTGAGCATCTGGTCCAGCGCCTCGCAGTCCCAGGCGCCATCCATGTAGGCCTCGCCGAGCGCGAGCGAGCCGTTCCGCAGCAGGCGGGGAAACACGCCGGGATCGTGGACGCGCATGTCCCAGGGGCGCGGCCCGTCGACAAGCACGTCGGCGCGTGCAAGGACAGTGGCGACGGCCGCCTGGCCAGGGACCGGAAGGCGCGTCGGCGGCGTGGCATGGGGGACGTTGCCGGGCGGCGCAGCGCGGTCGGCAGCAGGAAGAGTGGTCTGGGACATGGTCATCGCTCCTGAGTCGATACGGAAAGTGGAAGCCCGGCCGGTGCACGGCGTCGTGCAAGCGCGAGCATGGCCGCGGCAAGCAGGATCAAGAGGAGGGTGGCCAGCACAATCTTTCCGGCAAGGGTGACGGCGAACGCGAAACCGCCGGCAAGACTGCCAAGCGCCTGGCCGGCACCCGTGAACGAAGCGCGCCACCCCAGGCTGGTGGCCTCGGCGGCCCCCGCGGCTCGGGAGGTCCAGTAGACGAGCGCCGGCTGCAGCACGCCGCCACCTGCCGCCACGAGGACCAGGCCGAGCGCACCCGGCCACCTGCCGCCGAGCCAGGCGAGCAATGCGAGGCCGGCAGCGGTGGCGACAAACGAGGGCGCCACCCAGTTGAATGCGCGCAACGGGTCGTGACGCGGACGGAACACGAGCGACTGGGCGAGCAGCATCACCACGCCGCAGCCGGTGAACATGAAGCCGAGTTCGCGCGCCGACAGACCATCCGCGCCCCCCTGCGTCGCAAGTCCCACTTCATAGACACTCATTGCCGCAGCCGCCAGTGCGGCCAGCAGAAGCAGCACGACGACGTCGCGATGGCGCGTGGGCGAACCCGGACCGGCCACGACGATGGTGGCTGACCCGGTCGCCGGCCGCTGCGCCGCGGCTGCCAGCACGAGCACGGCGGCGCCGACCAGGACCGGGCCGACCAGGCTGTCGTCAGCCGCTACAACGCCGCCCACGCCCGGGCCGAACAAACTGCCGACCAGCGCGGCGCGGGTCAGGTCCGACAGGCGCTGCGAGCGGTCGCCCTCGCTGCCAGCGGCGCGCGAAGCGGCGGTCTGCAGGGCCGGGAGTGCGGCGCCTGCGAAGATGCCCTGCAGGCCGCGCGCCAACAGCAGCACCGTCGTTTCCGAAGACCAGAGGAGCATGATCATCGCCGCGGCCTGGCCGAGCAGGCTGAAGCGCACGAGCAGGTGTGCCGGGAGTTGTCGACAGACCCGTACCCAGATCGGTGCCGTCACCACCATGGCGGCGCTGTAGACCGCCATCAACTCGGCGATCGCGCGCGCCGGCGAAGGCGACGAAGCCACCACCGTAGGCAGGACGGGCAGCACCACGCCATAGGCGAGCGCGACCGCTGCGCTCGCCGCCAACCCCGGCCGCGCGCTCGCGATGCCGACGGGTTCGCGTCCGGCCATCACGCGATCGCCTCGGCGCGGACGGCTTCCGGCCGCACCGCTTCGCAGAGGGCGTCGATTATCCCATGGCAGGCGCCCGGATCGCGCAACCACGGATGATGGTCGGCATCCAGCGTCACATGGCGCCAGCGCGGGAAACGCGCCGCCAGCTCGGTCACGCGCGCAGGCGGTGCCGTCGCATCACGCAGGCCGTGCACACACGTCACCGGCAGGTCCGGTGGCAGGGCGGCCGCGTCGCCCCGCACGTCGTGCTGGTAGAGGACCTCCCACAGCGACGTGGTGGACGAGGCCATGTTGTGCAGCACCAGGTCGCGTGCGACCTCGGGCGGCACGTTGCGCACCAGATAGGGCAGCCAACGGCCCGCCACGCGACGGGTGACCAGGCACGCGAGCGCGGTCGCCAGCATGTTCGTGTAGATCCAGCCGCCGCGCTGGCTGGCGAACCATTCGATCGCGCCGGAGCGCGAGCCGAAGTCGGGCAGGCTGCACAGGCACAGAGCCTGCACCCGGTCCGGGTATCGGGCGGCCAGGGCGAGCGCCAGCGCCGCACCGAGCGAATGGCCGACGAGGACCCGCGGCGGACCGGCTTCGAGAGTGCGTGCGAGCGCGTCGACGTGTCGCTCGACCGTGTAGCGGCACCAGGGCCGGGGCGAGCGCCCGAACCCATAGAGATCGACCAGCTCGGTCTGCGCCTGCCGGAACACCGGTGCCACCGGCGTCGCGGTCCAGTAGCGCGTGGTGCCACCGAGGCCCGGCAGGAACGTCACTCGGAGCGGCCCCCGACCGATTGACTCCATGTGCAGGCGCTCGGGTCGATCGGGATGTGCCGGGTCGGCGAAGCCTGGCAGCGGGGTCATGGACCGTGCGCCAGCGTATAGGTGAAGCGGGCGACGATCGGCGCGGGCTCGCCAGGCACGCGCACGGTGGTGGTGAAGACGTAGCGCCCCGGGCTTGGCAGTACGAACACGGCGCCGTGGCTCATCGAGTCGTTGATCGTCATCGGCGCGAGCGTGCGGCTCACCGTCTGCCCGGCGATCGGCACCGTTGCCACGACCTGCACGCCCGTCGGACGCACGCCGTCGCGCATGCGCTCGACGACGACCAGCAGGTGATGCTCACGCGGATAGTTCCCGCGCGGCAACCCGTGCGCGTCGCGCGGACCGGGGCTGTGGGTTCCGACCGAATCCGCAGCAATCGCACTGGGCACCATGCCGAAATACAGCGTGTATCCATCGATATGCTGGACTGGACCCGCCAAGGGCGCCTCGGTGGCGGACGCGCTGCCGACGGCCAGGAACAGCACGCCGGCGAGGGACAGGACAAGGCGACGGTTCATGGCGGTTATCCTCCGGATGTCAGTGGCGGGATGCGCTTACAGGTGGCCTGACCGTCCTATGGCAACGACGAGCCGCAGCGACAGGAGCGCTGCGCCGGCGAACGCGATGACGGACAGCCATGGCAGATGTCCGGCCAGTAGCGGACCGGTGCTGTGCAGGGCGAGCAGGGCACCGCTGACGTAGAGGCCCAGGGTGACCAGGGCCAGCGCCAGCCGGTTGCCGGTGCGCGCGAGCGCCTCGTGCGTGGGAGCCAGACCGTGGTGGTGCACCGAGAACGCGGGCCGTCCTTCGCTCAGCTGTGCCTGCCGCAACAGATCGGTGGCGATCTGCGGCAGCTGGCGGGCGGTGCGTGCCAGCCGCATCGCGAGCGGTCGGCCCACGGGTCGGCTGGCGTCGACCATGGCCATGACGTCGGCTGCCCGCGCCGACAGCGTGCCCAGCAGGTCCATGTCGGGGTCCAGGGCCCGCAGGGTGTTCTCGACCAGGAACAGCGTGCGGATCAGGGCCAGCAGGTGGGCGGGCAGCCGGAAGCCCGCACCCTGGCCGATGCGTGCCACGCGCCAGATCGCCTCGGCGATGGACCACTCCGCCAGCGGACGGCTGGCCAGCTCGGCCAGGATCAGGTGGATCTCGCGCACATGCGAGCGGCGGTCGACCTGCGGCGGGAAGAAGCCCATGGCGATCGCTGCATCCAGCACGCCCTCGGCGTCGTCGGCCGCAATGGCCTCGACCATGCCGCCGAGCGCGAGCCGGGATGCCGGGTCGAGCACGCCGATCGAGCCGAAGTCATGCAGGCACAGGCGACCGTCGTCGAAGAAGAACAGATTCCCCGGATGGGGATCGGCATGGAACACGCCGGTGCCGAACAGCTGATGCACGTAGGCATCCAGCAGCGCCCTCGCCAGCGCGGGAGCGGCCGCTGTCCCGTAGGCGGCTTCCAGGCGGGTGCCGTGGCTTCGATCCTGGACCATCACGTCGCGGGCGGCGTACGGCTCGACCACGTGTGGCTGGGCGATGCCGGGCAGGGCATCCAGCACCTTGGCCATGCGCCGCATGTTCTGCGCTTCGTGGCGCATGTCGATCTCGTCGCGCAGGAATGCACCCAGTTCGTCGACGAGTTCGAGCGGGCGGTGACGCATGAGCGGCGGCCACAGCCACTGGGCCACGCGCACCGTGCGCCGCAGCAGCCGCAGGTCGGCCTGCACCTGGGCATGGATGCCGGGGCGGGTGATCTTGACGACCACGTCGCGTCCGTCATGCATGCGCGCCGGGTGGATCTGGGCGACTGAAGCCGCGGCCAGGGGCTTGTCATCGAAGCTGGCGAAAAGTTCGCCGACCGGCGCGCCAAACGCCTGTTCGACGATACGCATGGCCTCCTCCGCCGGGAAGGGGGGCACATCGCTGTGCAATCGCGACAACGCCTCGCGGTAGGGTGCCGGCAGCAGGTCCCAGCGCAGACTCAAGCCTTGGCCCAGCTTGACGAAGGTGGTGCCCAACCCCACCAGGGTGGTGCTGACGTATGCGGGGAGCAGGTCGGGTGCGCGCCGGCGCAGGCGCAGCACGGCGACTCCGAGCTTCAGTCCGGCCCAGGCAATCTGACCTCCGCGCCGCACTGTACCCGCCATCAGCGCGAGGTCCTGGCCGGGCGACTCACGACGCTGGCCCCGTGGCAGGGCGCAGGATCGTGGCCGGATCGCCGCGGCCATCCACTGCCGCCAGCTCCGCTTCGGACAGCAGGCTGCCACGGGACTGGCCGAGGACGTGCGCAGCCGCGTCGACCACGTGTGCCCAGGTGCTGCGGTTGGCGAACAGCAGGCCCGGCACGTCCAGCGTGCCGCCGCGGTTGACGAAGCCCAGCGCCGCGGTGGTGGCCGGGCCGGTGTCGAGCCGGCGGAGCGCGCCGAGGAAGGGCTCCGGACGGGTGTGGGTGACGAATACGCGCGGCCTGCTCACCGGGAACAGCGCCTGGACCGCGGTGTCGGAGTGCACGTACCGTGCCTCCTCCGGATCGCGCGGCGCGCGGAACCGGCCGGGCTCGGCGAGATAGACGATCGCGGCCGACACACCGCGTTCGACCAGACGCGCCTGCGCGCGGCGCACTTCCTGCAGCTGGTACGCGCCGGTGGCTACGAGCAGGATCGCCGCCGTCGCCGGATCGCCGGCCAGGCACGTCGCTCCGATCTCGGCCAGCGCCTTGGCCTGCTGTGGCGTCAACTCATGGGGCACCGGCCGCTTGGGGACGACCAGGGTGGTGACCGTGCCGCGTTGCGCGTAGGCGTGGGTGAGGGCTGCGGCGGCGCCGTTGGCATCGGGCGGAAACACCACGCGCGAGATGTCGGCCATCTCGCCCATGAGCGCCTCGGCCATGGTCGGATCCTGGTGCGACTGCTCGTTCTTCGAGTTTTCCCACGTGTGCGAAGTTAGCACCAGCGGCACGCCCAGCCAGCCGGGCGGGCGTCCGGCCTGCTTCTGATGGCGGGCAAAGATCAGTTCCTGGCGCACGGCGCCGAGCATCTTCGGCGCGAACGCCTCGTAGGTGACCACCAGGTTCAGCCCGCCCTTGTTGCCGAGCGCCGCGCAGACCACGGCCTCCTCGTTGAGCGCGGTGATGACCGCGCCGGTGGTCGATTCGGCGACACCGGGTTCGGGCTCGTGCACCCGGTGCTTCATCGCGTCCAGGGTGCGGTCGAGCTTGTTGCTGCGCAGCTCGTCGGGATTGCCCACGCGCACGCGCAGGCCCGGGTTCGCTTCGGCGATCGCGACAAACTGCTCGTCCAGCGCGGTCATCGGCGAGCTCTCGCCGCCGGCGCCGCGGTCGGCGATCGCCGGCACGCGGGGCGGTTCCACCTGGCGATCGGCCAGCGCATGGTCGCGCTCGCGCACCCGCTGCTGGTCATCGTGGCTGTTGAGTGCGGCGACGGCTTCCTCGAGTTCGGGGAAGGTCACGAACAGAGCTGCAGCGCCCTCATTGAAGAGCGTGCGCGCCTCTGCATCCACCGCCGGATTTCCGGGCAGGGGAAGATTGTGCGAGGCGTTGGTCCCGGCGCCGGGGAAGCCGAAGCCCTTCACGGTTTCGGCGATGCCATAGGGCAGCCGCACGTCGGTATCGGGGACGGCGGCGCCCGCTTGCAGGCGCGATTCCATCACGTGGATGCCCCACGCGATGCTGGCCGGATCGCGCCCGTCCAGCGCGATCGGATCAAAGCCGTTCAAGCGCAGGTGCCGGTCCAACCAGCGCTCGCCGCCTTGCTGGGTGATCTGGCTGCGCTGTTCGATACGCCGCCCGTTGAGGATGATGATCGGGCTGACCAGCCCGCTGTCTTCGGCACGCCACCAGCGCGGCGCCCAGTCGCTGCCGCGCTGTTCTTCGAACGCACCGTCGCTGAGGAACGCCACCAGGCGTTCATCCTTGAGCGGCGCATGCACGTACTGAAGCTCGGCAAAGCCGAGATAGCCACCTTCCATCACGCCCCCGGCGGTATGCGCATTGACGTGGGAGCCCAGCGGCGACGCCGGCGTCCCGTCCGGATTGAGCGTGTAGGCGTAGAAGTCGCCGACGAACCGGCTCAGTCCGGCGTCGGAGCGGTCATAGCGTTCGGCGTGCCTGTCGGTCATGTTGCCAACCAACACGTTCAGCGCGTCGATCGCGGCCACGCAGTGCCCTTGGCCCATCATCCAAGCGCGGGTGACACCATCCAGGGCGTCCATCAGGAGGTAGCCGGCGTAGGCGGGCACCATGTTGAGGGACCCGCCGGTGTGGCCTTCAGGCGTGAGCTTGAAATCGTCGGCCTCAAGGACCGTGCCGTCGGTACGGACCCGCTGGCTGTAGGTCATGTGCGCCACCAGCCACATGCCGGCACTGGCGACGCGATCGGCCGCGGCGAGCCGCTGCCAAGCAGTGCCGGTATTGGGCGTGCGGCCCAGGGCCACCAGTTCGTCCACCATCTGGCGGACCCGCAGCTGGGTGAGCGGGTCATGCCGGATCACGCCGTAGCCGGCTGCCCAATGTGCGAACGCGCGATCAGCCTGCCGGTGGGCATCGGCCAGTTCAAGGATCCGCTGGCGCTCGGCGGCTGACAGCTGGTCGGCGGTGCAGCAGTTCAGATGCAGGTTCATGGGTCCTCCGGGGAATTGGTCGAAGCAGCCATCAGTGTCGAGGCCGCAGCGGCAAGGTCCGCGCCGAGCGCAATTGCGTTCGACGGGTGGGAAATGGTGTCGGTGCTGACGATACGAGCCAGGCCCGCCTCCTGCAGGCGAGCATAGGCATCGCCGGCAAACACCGGATGGATGGCGACCAGCAGCGGTGGCGGCAGCGACAGCTGGCGCAGGTGCGCGAGGGTCTCCAGGATCGTATGGCCGGACGACACGATGTCGTCGATCAGCACCGGGGTCCGGCCGGCCACGGCCGCCGGGTCAGGCAGGCTCACGCGCACGTCGTAGTCGCCGTGGCGTTCCTTGGCGAGGACCTGGTAGGGCATGCCGGAGCGGGCGGCGATGTCGGCGACCCATTGCTCGCTCTCGCTGTCGGGTCCGATCAGCACCGCATCGGGGACGGTTTCCGCGATCCAGCGGGCCACGGCCGGCGTCGCCGACACGTGGGCCGTCGGAATCCGGTAGAGCGACTGCAGGCGCTCGACGCGGTGCAGGTGCGGGTCGACGGTCACCAGCCAGTCGAACGTCTCCTCCAGGAACTGGGCAAACAGCGGCGTGCTGACCGCTTCACCACCATGGAAACGCTTGTCCTGGCGCATGTACCCCAGGTAGGGCGCGATCAGGCCGACCGAGCGCGCCCCGAACTCGCGCGCCGTTCGGGCGGCGAAACGCAACGGGAGGGCCAAAGCATCGGCGTGGCGCAGGCTGGCCAGGATGGCCACATCCGCGCCAGCCAGCGAGTCCTCCAGGGTCACCAGCGACTCGCCATCGGGAAAGTGCCGCCAAGCCACAGGTGCAATGCGCGCCTGCATAGCCTGGTTCATGGTGCTGGCCAATGCTGCATCGGCCGGGAAAGGCATCAGCACACGGGTCATGGAACCTCTCCAAGGACGAAGGGTTGCAAGGTGGCGGCGTGCTCCAGCGCATAGGCCAGCTCGCCCGGAGACTCCGCATGCAGGGTCAGCAGAGGCTGTCCGCGCTCGACCGCATCGCCGACGCGCAGACTCGTTTCCAGGCCGGCGGTGGGGGATGTGGGTGCGCCGGCCAACTTGGCCAGCTTGGCCAGCCTGCGGTTGTCGATTTCCGTGATGCGGCCCGACGCGGATGCCGGAACGTCGGCGGTGAATGGCGCCCGCGCCGGTTCGCGGAAGCCTCCCTGGGCTTCGCAGATCGCCAGGAACTTGGCCAGCGCCCTCCCGGAATCCAGCACGCTGCGCGCGCGCTCCAGTCCGGTGCCGGCGCTGCTGCCCGGTGCCATGTCCAGCAGCGCCGCCGACAGCGCAAGCGCGCGTTCGCGCAGGTCGGCCGGTGCGTCGGTGGCGTTGCGCAGCACCTTGAGCACATCGTGCGCCTCGAGCGCCGGGCCGATGCCCCGACCCACCGGCTGGGTGCCGTCGGAGCGATGGATGGCCAGCTGCAATCCAAGCGCGCTGGCGGTGTGTGCAAGCCGCGAGCCGAGGCTGTCCGCCGCAGCCTCACTGCGCACCTTGGCGGTCGGACCCACCGGCATGTCGATCAGCACGTGGGTGGAGCCCGCCGCGATCTTCTTCGACAGCACGCTGGCTACCAGTTGTCCGTCGCTATCGAAGTCCAGCGGGCGCTGGACCCGGATCAGGATGTCGTCGGCCGGGCTCAGGCGCACGTTGCCGCCCCAGACGATGCAGCCGCCCTCGCGCTCCACCACCCGCCGCATCGCCGCCAGGTCGAGCGCCACCGGCGCCATCACTTCCATGGTGTCGGCGGTGCCCGCGGGCGATGTGATGGCGCGCGAGGACGTCTTCGGGATGCGGTAGCCCAGCGCGGCCACGATGGCCACCACGATCGGGGTGGTGCGATTGCCCGGCAGGCCGCCGACGCAGTGCTTGTCCAGCACCGGCCCATCGCCCCAGTCCAGGCGCTGGCCAACCGCGATCATGGCCCGCGTCAGCGCGGTCGTCTCGACGTTGTCGAGGCGGTCGCCCGCGCTGGCCGTGACGAAGGCGGCAAGCTCCAGGTCCGACAGCCTGCTTTCCATCACGTCCTGCACCAGGGCGAGGTACTGCGCGTCGTCCAGCCGTGCCCCGAACACCTTGGCGCGGAGCGCGCCTGCCGACGCCGCGGGTTCCGTGTGCCGGACCCGGGCAAGGACATCGGGCATGGGATCGAGCAGCGTCCACGCGGTCTCCGAGAGCGCCACCTCGTCCAGGCCGAGCCGATCGTCCACGACCACGTTCAGCGTCGCCACCAGCGTGCGCGAACCCACGTCTAGCCTCACGCGAGTCATCGCGGCAAAGCCTTCCGAGCGGCAGACTTCACAGTCGCGGTGCATGTACACCACCGGCTGCTGGTAGGTGTCGATGCCGGCACGGGTGACGCGCAGCAGGGTGTGAGCAGCGGCCAGCTCGCTCATCGCGCATCCTCCAGCCCAACGCGCTCCAGGTGCTCCGGAACGCGCGCGCGCCAGCCCAGCTCGCGCTGCACGCGCCCGCGCAACGTGTCGGCTGCATCGGGCTCGCCATGGGTGAGATAGACGACGCGCGGCGCGGATGGCGCGGTGCGCATCCAGTCCAGCAGCTCCCCGGCGTCGGCGTGGCCGGAAAAGCCTTGCAACTGCACCACCTCGGCGCGGATGGGCACCTCGCGGCCAAACATGCGCAAGGTTCGCTTTCCTGCCGCCAGCGCGGCACCGCGTGTTCCGCCGGCCTGGTAGCCCGCGAGGAGGATCGCGTTGCGGTCATCGGGGCCGAACGCTTCGATGTGGTGCAACACGCGCCCCCCGGTCGCCATCCCGCTGGCGGAGATGATGATCATCGGCCCGCGCTGGCGGTTGAGCGCCTTCGACTCTTCCACCGTGTTGACGAAGGTGGCCACGTCGAACATCCGCTGGCAGTCCTCTTCGGACACGTGGTGCTCGGAATGGTGGGCGTGGTAGTGCCGGGTCGCGTTGATCGCCATCGGGCTGTTGAGGTACACCGGCACGCGAGGGATCTCCTTGCGCTCACGCAGCCGGGCGATATGCAGCATGAGCGCCTGGGCGCGGCCGACAGCAAAGGCGGGGATGACGATAACGCCCCCGCGCGCGGCAACACGGCGGATGATCGGGGCCAATTCCGCTTCCTGGTCGATCGGGACGTGTTCGCGATTGCCGTAAGTGGACTCGCAGACCAGTACGTCGCAGGCGGGCAGGGGCGTCGGCGGATTCATCAGCGATTCCTGCTGCCGTCCCAAGTCGCCGCTGAAGTGCAGGCGCTGCCCCTGGACATCCAGGCTGACGTGGGCGGCGCCCAGGATGTGGCCTGCGGGGTGGAAGCGCACCGTGAAGCCGGGCGCGACCTCGATGTCGCGTTCATGGTCATGTCCCTGCAGCTGCTTCAGGCTGCGACGGGCGTCCTCTTCCGTATAGAGCGGTCGCGGCTCCTTGTGCTTCGAGTAGCCCTTGCGCGCGGCGTACTTCGCCTCTTCTTCCAGCAGGTGCCCGCTGTCGGGAAGCAGCAGTCCGCACAGCGCCACGCTGCCGTGGGTGCAGTGGATCCGGCCGCGGAACCCCTGCTTGACGAGTGCGGGCAGGTAGCCCGAATGGTCCAAGTGGGCGTGGGTCAGGATCACCGCATCGATTGATGCCGCGTCGACGGGAAACGGTGCCCAGTTGCGCTCGCGCAGCTGTTTGTAGCCCTGGAACAGGCCGCAGTCGACCAGCACGCGCTGGCCGTTGGCCTCGACCAGGTAGCGCGAGCCGGTGACTGTGCCCGCGGCGCCGAGGAACTGCAGGGTGGGGTTGGAAGACGCTGTCATGACGTGACTCCTGTCTCGGAAGGAAGCGATTGCGGGAGGCGTTGGAAGGGCCGATGCGCATCCCCGTGCGACGCGCCTGGTCAGGGGCGAACGAGCTCTACCGTGTCGTTGACCTTGGGGCTGCCGGAGATCACTTCTGCATCCGCGTAGTGACCGTCGAACAGTTCAACGATCCGCACTTGGCCGACGTTTTCACGGCGGTAGCGTGGACCGCCGGTCCGCGAATGCCGGATGCGGCGCTTGTGCCGGATCACATCCAGCACCTGCCCGACCTGAGCGCCGTCGGCCTGTCCGACGCAGACGACGAGCGTTTCGTCCTGCTTCTCCAACACTTGGCCGCGCATCAGTACGTTGTGACGGAACCCACCTTCACTCGCCGAGGCGACACCCGGCAGTGCGAAGGCGAACAGAGCAGCCAAGGCCAGCGCGGCATGCCAGCGGCGGGGATACGTGCCTCGGGCCCTTGGGTGGGCAAGGTGCGTCGCGGGATTCATGGCGTGGACTCCTTGGACTGGATGCGAGGGGAGGCGGCAACGTCCGCCAGTGGAAGGCGTTTGAGAAGCAAGGCATTGAGGGCCACGATCACCGAACTTCCCGACATCGACAGGGCGGCGATTTCCGGCGACAGCACGAACGGATAGAACACGCCGGCCGCGAGCGGGAAGGCCAGCACGTTGTAACCCACAGCCCAGCCGAGGTTCTGGTGCATCTTGCGTAGGGTGGCCCGGGCGATGGAGGTCGCGCGCACGACGTCGTAGGGGTCGCTGTGCATGAGCACGATGTCGGCGCTCTCGATGGCGACGTCCGTGCCGGCGCCGATCGCGAAGCCGACGTCGGCCTGCGTCAGCGCCGGTGCGTCGTTGATGCCGTCGCCCACCATGCCGACCTTGAGGCCCTGCGACTGCAGCTTGATGACCTCGTCGGACTTGCCGCCAGGCAACACGTCTGCCAGTACGATGTCGATTCCCAGATCCTGAGCTACGCGTTCGGCGGTGGGGCGATTGTCGCCGGTGATCATCGCCACTTTGATGTTGCGACGATGCAGTTCGTCGATGGCGGCGCGCGAGGTCTCGCGGATCGCGTCGGCAATTGCGAAGAAGCCCGCAAGCTCGCCGCCTACCCCTGCATAGATCACGGTGCGGCCGGCGCCGGTAAGGCGCGCGGCCTCCGCTTCCAGCACGGATAGATCGATTCCGTGTTCGACCATCAGGATGCGATTGCCCAGCAGGACCTGCACCCCGTCAACCACCCCGGTGGCGCCCTGGCCGTCGATGTTGGTGAAGGCCGTAGCGCGTTCGGCTGCCGGACCGGCGCGCTTGAGGATCGCTTGCGCCAGCGGGTGCTCCGAATGCGCCTCGACCGCAGCGGCCGTGGCCAGTAGCCGCTCCTGCGTCCAGCCCGGTGCGACCGCCATGTTGACCACCTCCGGTGCACCGACCGTCAGGGTTCCAGTCTTGTCAAAGATCACAACGTCCAGCCGGGCGCTCTTCTCGATGGCTTCGGCGTGTTTGAACAGAATGCCGTGTCGAGCGCCCAGGCCCGTGCCGATCATGATCGCCATCGGGGTGGCCAAACCCAGTGCGTCGGGACAGGCAATGACGAAGACGGTGATCGTCAGCGTGAGCGCGAACATGAGCGGCTGTCCCAGCCACCAGAACCAGACCGCGAAGGTCAGCAGCCCGATCACGATCGCGGCCAGCACCAGCCACTGCGAAGCGCGGTCGGCGAGCAGTTGCGCAGGCGCCTTGGAGTTCTGTGCGGTCTGGACCAGCTTGATGATCTGCGCCAGCGCGGTATCGCTGCCGATCTTGGTGGCGGTGTAGGCAAATGCACCGCTCTTGTTGATCGATCCGCCGACAACGGAGGCCCCTGGGTCTTTGCGCACGGGCATCGACTCGCCGGTCAGCATGGATTCGTCGACCTGGGAGCTGCCTTCAGTGACGGTGCCGTCGACGGGGATCTTCGCCCCCGGCCGCACCACGACGATATCGCCGACCAGGACTTCGGCGGTCGGGATGTCGAGCTCCTGTCCGTCACGGCGCACCACCGCGCGGGGCGGGGACAGCTTCAACAACGCCTTCATGGCATCCGAGGCGCCGGCGCGTGCCCGCATCTCGAGCCAGTGGCCGAGCAGTACGAAGGTCAGCAGGACCGCTGAGGCCTCGTAGAAGTTCGGTCCGTCGAAGAAGAACGTCGACGCGATGCTGAACCCGTAACCGGTGCCCACGCTCAGCAGCACCAGCACCGCCATGTCCAGCACGCCGCGGCGCAGCGAACGAATCGCCGCACTGAAGAACGGCCAGCCCGGATACAGCACGGCGCCGGTCGCCAGCAGGAACAACCAGACGTTCTCGCGCAGTCCAAACGGCACCGGCGGCGGCTCCATCAGGCCGCCCATGGGCGACCACACGAATACCGGGATCGCGAAGGCGAGGGCGACCAGGAAGCGGCGGCCCATGTCGCGCGCCGCGGCATGCAGATCGCTGCCGTGGTTCATGCCCGCATGCGCGTCGTGACCTGCGGCATCCCTGGCGTCATCGCCGTGGCCGGCGTGGGCGTCGGCAGGGTGCTCCGCGGTGGTACCCGGTCCGTGCCGGGCATGCGCAGCGTGGGCGTGCGCGCCTGCGCCCGGGCCGGCAGCGGGCATCGAGGCGTCGCATTGGAAGCCGCAGTCGCGGATCGCGGTGGCGACCGCGCCCGACGACAGTCGGGCCGGGTCGTAGGACACCTGCAGGGTCGCGGTGGCGAAATTCGCGACGGTGGCGTTGACTCCGGGCAACGCGGCCACGGCCCTCTCCAGCGTGCGCGCGCAGCCGGCACTCACCATGTCGCCGATGGGCCAGGTGCGCGTGCGCACTGGCGGTTCGTGGACGTGTGTCATCGGACTTCTCCCTGGGATGGGGCGGGGCCGCGCCTGCGTCGCGGAATGAAGGCCGGCACCTGCTGCATGTAGCGGACGTACTCGTCGCCGAAGCGGCCCAGGCAGTCCTTTTCCTCACGGCGCGCCAGGCGGGCATAGGCCCACACGAGCACCGGATAGCTGGCGAGCGTGAGCAGCGTGGGCCACTGCAGCAGGAAACCGGTCAGCACCAACACGAAAGCGACGTACTGCGGGTGGCGCATGCGCGCATACACGCCGTCTCGGGCCATCCGGCCCTCACGCTGCGCCCGATACAACACTGGCCAGGCGGCCGACAGCAGCCAGAAGCCACCGCCGATCAGGACGAAGCTCGCCATGTGGAATGGACCAAAATGCGGATTGGCGCGCCAGCCGAACCACATCTCCAGCAGATGGCCCGCGTCATGGCTGAGCCAGTTCACTTGCGGATAATTGGCACTGAGCCACCCGCCCAGGACGTACAACGTCAGCGGGAAGCCATACATTTCCGCGAACAGGGCCACGACGAAGGCGGAGAACATCCCGAACCCCCGCCAGTCCCAGCGGGTCAAGGGCTTGTAGAAGCTCCAGGCGAAGAAGATGAAGAACGCGGCGTTGATGGCGGCCAGCAGCCAAAGGCCGTAGCCGGAGTCGGGTGCCTGCATGTCAGTGCCCTCCGTTCGAGGTGTCGGACGTTTCGTCGTTCAGTGCCCGCTTGCTACGGCTCTCATGCTGGCCATGGGGTGTGTCGTCGGCATTGCCGTCGCGCCCATGACTTCCGGAACCTCCATGACCGCCATGCCCCTTGTGCATGAACACATGCATCAAGGGACATAGCAGCAGGATGGCCAGGGGCAACCAGCGAAGCGTCCCCCCAAGGTGGGCGCGGTGCTCGACGGCGAGATAGAACACGGCCAGCGCCAGGAAGATCCAGAAGACCCAGCGTCGGGAGCCTGAGGGGGCAGGACTGGAGGCTGTCATGGCAAATTCTCCTCTGTGGGGCGGCGTCCAAGAAGTCGCCGGGGGGTGGACTTGACGAACCCGCCGCCTTCAGCAGCGGCAACAGATTCGATCAATGCGCAGACGTCATCGCCAGTCGGAATGGAGTCCGGAAGCTCCGCCCAGGCGTGGATGGCACGCTCCATTCGTCCGTGCATGGCGAGCAGCCCGTCCAGTTGTTGGCGGGTGTCGTCGAGCCTGCGCCGAATGATGTCCCGCACAAGCGGACAGGGACTATGTCGCAGCAGGCTGTGGTGGATGATTTCCTCGATTTCCCCCAGCGTGAAGCCAAGGTGTTGCGCCGTGCGAATGAAGTGCAGGCGAAGGAGCTCCGAGGTGGAGAACAACTGGTAGCCGCCCTCGGTATGCGTGGCCGCTTGCAACAGACCGCGCCGCAGGTAGTTGCGCACCACATGCACCGTGACATCGCCCTGCCGTGCCAGCTGGCGGACCGTCATCAGCGGCAGCGTCACTTCTTCCTTGGTCGTCATCGGCTTGCTCCCGGCGAGGTGTTGATCAGGCTAGACCTGTGTCTCGCACACAGGTCAACCGGCCTTGCGGTGGGCGAAGCCAGTAACGCGCGAATTGGCCGTGGACGGACGGATGTTCGCGGCCACAGTTGCATGAACCGTCGGTCCCTGCCTGCGTTGAACGGCCCCATCACTACTTCTCCTTGGGTAGTGCGGAGGAGGGGTGCGGCTTCCTGGCCAGTTGCCGCTGCTTGATCAGCGAGTACAGCGCCGGAATCACCGCCAACGTCAGGATGGTCGACGAGACCATCCCGCCCACCATCGGTGCGGCGATGCGGCGCATGACCTCGGA
>Ga0208398_100084_pt1 | contig 96822 bp, 70 predicted proteins | sample LakWasMe79_HOW10_2_FD_183905 | JGI IMG/M metagenome (GOLD analysis project Ga0208398, IMG submission 183905) | Freshwater sediment methanotrophic microbial communities from Lake Washington under simulated oxygen tension - Sediment Metagenome... | ecosystem: Environmental > Aquatic > Freshwater >...
GTTTGTGTGCTACTTCCTGATATTTCTTTGTTGCCTCAGTAGACTTTGCACTGCTGTATCTTGAATACTGCGGAAACAAACTCAATCTCGCATTTGGATGACTTTCACCAGTCAAAAATTTCCCGGAAAGAACACCAAAAGCCAAAGGTGAATACGCCAGCAATCCTACATTCTCACGAAGACATACCTCGGCAGATGCATTTTCAAAAAGACGGTTCAATAACGAATAAGGATTTTGAACGGTTTTTATTCTTGGCAAATTATTGTATTTGCTTTCTTCCAGAAAACGCATCATACCCCAAGGGTTCTCATTCGAAACACCAATGTGCTTTATTTTTCCGGCTTTTACAAAACCATCCAGTGCCTCCAAAACGGCATGAAAATTATCTTCCCATGCATCATCCTGCACTTTGTAGCCACGCTGTCCAAAAAAATTGGTTTTGCGTTCCGGCCAATGCATTTGATAAAGATCCAGATAATCCGTTTGAAGACGATGTAAACTATTATCTAAAGCATACTGTAAACTGGCAGGGGAAAAATCCAGTTTGTCACGCATATAGCCAAAAATAGGACTTGGCCCGGCAATCTTTGACGCCAAAACTACCTCTTCTCTTTTTCCTGTTTTTTTAAACCAGGAGCCGATAATTCTCTCGGTGCTTCCGTAAGTTTCTTTCTTTCCAGGGATAGAATACATCTCGGCAGTATCAAAAAAATTGATTCCTTTATCGAGTGCATAATCCATTTGGGAATGCCCTTCGGACTCTGTGTTTTGCTGCCCGAAAGTCATCGTTCCAAGACATAATTTACTGACTTTAATATCAGTATTAGGCAAAATAGTGTATTTCATTTTTCTAAGTGGCTAAGATTCTAAAGTGCTAAGTTTTTTTGAAAGCAAAGATAAAAATTAGTTCTACGTTTTTAATTTGGCTTTGCCTAATATTAACAAAAAAGGTTCAACGTTTGCACGCGAACCTTTTACTATTTATTGAAAATCAACAACTTAACTATTTAGAGCCTTTCGTTAAAAATCATTCAGCATTTTTGAAATTTCGTCCAATCTCGGAGTCAGAATAATTTCGATTCTACGGTTTTTGGATTTTCCTTCGGCGGTACTGTTGCTTGCCAGTGGAGAATATTCACTTCTGCCGGCAGCTGTAAGATTTTGTTTGTTTACTTTTTTGTTTTCCCCCAAAATAGTAACAATTGCCGTAGCTCTTTTGGTCGAAAGATCCCAGTTATCGGCAATTGGTCCAGAACCTTCGTAAGGATCATTATCAGTATGTCCCTCGATTAATACCGAGATATCCGGATTATCACCCAGCACTTTTCCAACCTCTACAACCGCCTTTTTTCCTTCGGTACCAACGGCCCAGCTTCCGGAATTGAACAGTAGTTTGTTTTCCATGGAAACATATACTTTTCCGTTTTTCTGTTCAACTGTCAGTCCTTTACCTTCAAAACCATTTAAAGCTTTAGAAAGTGTTTCTTTCAGTTTTTTCATGCTGGCTTCTTTGGCAGCAATTAAATCTTCCAGTTCTTTCAGACGCTGGCTGCTAGCATTCAATTTTTCCTGTTCCGTTGCCAATGCTTTGGCTTTGGCGTCCAATTGCGCCAATAAATCACGGTTCTTTTTCATATTGGCTTCCAATGCTTCGTTGCTGTTTTTTTCCAAAGCAGCATAGGAATCCTGCATCACTTTCATTTTGTTTTTGGCGGCTTCGTAGTCTGCCTGTACTTTTACCAGATTGGCATTGACATCATCAAGTTTGCCCTGTAAAGCTGTTTTCTCAGACTCCAATTGCTTTTTGGAGGCAAGCAAAGCTGCATTTTCATCGGAAATGGATTTGTTTTCTTTTTTCAGATTGGCATATTGGGCTTCCAAATCATTGTAGATTTTCTTTGAAACACAAGAGGTGGACAATGCCAGAATTAAAAGTCCAATTGAGGCTTTTTTTATCATTTTCTTTAATTTTAATATTGATATGCAGTATTTGGGGTCAAAATTTTCATGTAATTCGGAAAGCCCTAGCCCAGATAAAAGCTAGAAATATTTTATGCAAAAAATTGAAGCAAACAACTCCATTTTACTCTCAAAACTTTATTTTTCTGTTTTTATTATACAATTATCATTGAAACCCATTACTCAATCTCTACTAAAACCGGACAATGGTCAGAATGCATGGCATCCGGTAATATAACAGCTCTTTTGAGTTTTTCTTTCAGCGAGTCACTCACCAAATTGTAATCGATACGCCATCCCTTGTTGTTTCCTCTGGCTCCGGCGCGGTAACTCCACCACGAATATTGGTGCGGTTCGCTGTTGAAATGGCGAAAACTATCCACAAAACCTGACTTCATAAATTTATCCAGCCAAGCTCTTTCTTCGGGTAAGAATCCCGAAACGTTTTTATTTCTTACAGGATCGTGAATGTCGATGGCTTCGTGGCAAATATTGTAATCCCCGCAGATAATGAGATTTGGAACCTCTTTTTTGAGTTCGTCAATATAATTTTGAAAGTCATCCATATACATAAACTTATGACTCAAACGATCACCGTTTGTCCCCGAAGGCAAATAAAGACTCATCACAGAACATCCGTCAAAATCGGCACGAAGGTTGCGACCCTCAAAATCCATGTGCTGAATACCGGTTCCGTACACGACATTTTTTGGCTCTATTTTGGAAAGAATAGCAACACCGCTATACCCTTTTTTCGTGGCCGGATAATAATATTGATACGGATAGCCTGCTGCGGTAATGTCGGAAACAGGGATCTGCTCTTCAGTGGCTTTGATTTCCTGCAGACAGATAACATCTGGACTGGCATGCTGCAGCCATTCTAAAAATCCTTTGGTAATGGCAGCACGGATTCCGTTTACATTGTACGAGATTATTTTCATTTGTGTTTTATTATTCCGAAATAAATTTTGACAGAAACAGCTTCTTCAAAACCACTATTTTATCAAAATTTCAGAAGATTATTATTTTTGTGGAATCCAAAAGTAGTAAAAAGTAAAAAGATTGATTCAAAAAAAACCTTAAAAAATGGAGTATTTTGCTATCTTTGTCTCTTGCTCAAAAAAGAAAAGTAAATGGGTTTAGTTACCGCAAAAGAAGTTGCAAAGGCAATAAAAACGGATAAGTACGGTGTTTTCGGTACTTTTTCCGGCTGGTTGCTGATGAAAGCTTTAAAAATTTCGACATTAAACAAAATTTATGACAGGAATAAGCATCTGAAAGAGTTGCCGTTCCTTAATGCTATTCTGGATGAGTTTCAAATTAAATTTGAAATTCCGGAAGAAGATTTTAAACGTTTACCGAAAGACGGTGCATACATCACTATTTCAAATCATCCGCTTGGAGGAATTGACGGTATTTTACTGTTGAAATTAATGCTCGAAAAAGAGCCTAATTTTAAAATTATTGCCAATTTTTTACTGCACCGTATAGACCCGATGAAACCCTATATCATGCCCGTGAATCCTTTTGAAAACCACAAAGATGCCAAGTCCAGTGTGGTGGGAATTAAGGAGACATTACGCCATCTTAGAGACGGAAAACCGCTGGGAATGTTTCCCGCCGGTGAGGTTTCTACGTATAAAGACGGAAAGTTGGTAGTTGACAAAGCCTGGGAAGAAGGAGCTATTAAAGTAATTCGAAAAGCGCAGGTTCCTGTTGTCCCTATTTATTTTCATGCCAAAAACAGCCGTTTGTTTTATTTTTTATCTAAAATAGACGATACCTTAAGAACAGCTAAATTGCCATCAGAATTACTGACACAGAAAGACCGTGTCATCAAAGTGCGTATCGGAAAACCGATTTCGGTAGCTGAACAAAACGAATACGACTCGATTGAAGAATACACAGAATTCTTAAGAAAGAAAACCTATCTGCTGGCTAATCCTTTTGAGAAAGACAACAATTTTTTGAATGCGGCCAACTTAAAGATTCCAAAAAATCCAAAAGAAATAGCTTCTGCAGCTAGCCAGGAAAAAATTATTAAGGAAATTGATACTTTGCGAAAAAATGACAATAGATTATTACAAAGTAAAAACTACGAAGTCTTTTTTGCCAAAGCCAAAGAAATTCCAAACGTCCTTCATGAAATAGGTCGTTTACGAGAAATCACTTTCAGGGAAGTGGGCGAAGGAACCAACGAATCGATAGACATTGACCATTATGACAAGCATTACCGCCATATGTTTTTATGGGATAATGACGAGCAGAAAATTGCAGGTGCTTATCGAATGGGTCTAGGATCTGAAATTTATCCTAAATATGGAATTGAAGGTTTTTATTTGACTGATTTGTTCCGTTTTGAACCTGAATTATATGATATGCTTCATCATTCTATAGAAATGGGACGTGCATTCATCGTATCAGAATACCAACAAAAACCAATGCCACTTTTCCTGCTTTGGAAAGGTATCATTCATATCACTTTGCATTATCCGGAACATAAATTCTTAATTGGCGGAGTAAGCATCAGTAACCAATTCTCTGATTTCTCCAAGTCATTGATGATTGAGTTTATGAAATCTAATTTTTACGATCCTTATATCGCCCAATACATTCATCCCAAAAAAGCATTTAGGGTAAAACTAAAAGATGCCGATAAAGATTTTATCTTCGACGAAGCCGAAGCTGATTTGAACAAATTTGACAAATTGATTGACGAATTGGAACCGGGAGCTCTGCGGTTACCTGTTTTAATAAAAAAATACATCAAACAAAATGCCCGTGTCGTTGCTTTTAATGTCGATCCTTTGTTCAACAATGCCATCGATGGACTGATGTACATCCGTATTTCAGACATTCCAGATAGTACCGTAAGACCGGTTATGGAAGAATTTCAAGCGGAATTGGAACGTAAACTCAACGAAAAAGAAGATTAATTTTTACTATCTGAACAATAAAAAAATTCCGTCCCGTTAATAAACGGGGCGGAATTTTTTTGTCTGAGTTCAATCTTTTAATCTTCGTATTCTTTTACAGCTTTCTTAAAAGCATCCCATTCAGACTGGGTTAAAAAATGCTTTTGGCCAGGCTTTTTCCCTTTTATATATTCGAGAATATATTTAGCTCTTGCTTCTGATTCTGGATGGGAATTTACCCAAGACAAAGCACTTTCCAATTTATTGTCAAAAGACATTTCATACAGAAAATCGGCAAATGGAGCAGGATTCACTTTGGCTTTCAGCATGTATTCAACACTTGCGATATCGGCCTCTTTTTCAAGAGAACGGTCATAAGCCGATGAGGACAGCGTATGCATAATTTCACGGATAACACCGCTGTTATTATTGCCTGTGGTTATCGACATCAATACAGAAAATCCAATTTCCTTTGATAATTTTTTCATCACGTGATTGTTCTCGATATGAGCGATTTCGTGACCCAAAACACCAATCAAGGCCTGTTCGTTTTTTGATGCTTCAATTAGTCCGGAATACACAACCAAATGTCCGTCAGGCAATGCAAAAGCATTAATATCATCTTTTTTAATAATATGAACCTTCAGACTGTCACGCTCAATACCGTTTTTCTTGCACAATGGCTTTAACAGTTTATCCAACGATTTGGTAATGGAATCATTTACAATTATGTCTTCAGTGCTTTTTATTTGATCCCAAATCATATCGCCGACTCCTTTTTCTGTAGCACTTTTGGCTTTATCAATTTTAAAAAATGTAATAAAATCAATTTGAGACAACAAAAACCAAATCCCAAAGAAAGTGACTACTATTGACAATCCTTTAAATAGTGCTTTCATAATTGGTCTTACAGATTAAATTAGTAACATCTGAAAAGAAATACATTTCGATATGATTCCCTTTTCTGGTTTGTGCAGCTAAATAAAGCGTAAAAATAAATTCAAGCAAATTGAATCCAACTATCGTAATTATGTAAGCGATATATTGGTTTGTGACCTCTCCTCCATCGAAAATAATGGAAACAGTCCACCAAAATCCTACTGTATTGAAGAAAAACATTCCCAGCTGAGACAATAAAGCCTGTGTACAATGCCATTTTACAAAAACAGTGCTTTTCCTGTTCCCTAAATAAAAGAAAACAGAGGCCAGCAAATTCATTATGGGCAATGGCAATCCGCAAAGCACCACAACAAGCGACATCAAATAACTGTTGGAGGCTCTTTCCAACTCACTGTCGTAGGGTTTATAATTAAATTTTTGTACTGCAATCATATGTGTTTGTATATGTTCCAAATCCAATTGAGAATTACCAATATAATCAACGGAATGAAAATTTCTTTTTTTTGAATTAGCTTTTCAATTTTAATATAGGAATCATAATAAGATTTCTTCTTGGCAATTATGTCCGCAATAATCCATAGCGGAGAAACAATCATTATTCCTGCCACGACAATTCCAAAAGGATTTAGGAACAGCGACTTCACAATTTCTCCGTTAAACAAAAAAGAAACTGCCCTGGTCGTGCCGCAAGACGGACAAGGTAATCCGGTTGCTCTTTTAAAGATACATACTGTCAAATCCAAATCTGAATTTTTCACTGGTGCAAATCTCAAAAAGAGCAACCAACTGTAACCCAAAAAACAAGCAATTAAAATCAGTATATAAAGCTTGTTCCTTGACATATTTTAAAGAAATGCGTTATTAAAGGCAATTGCGTTTTTTTCTCTTGTTGCTCCTTGAATCAAGAACCAATCTACGATAGCCCAAATCATAAAACCTCCACAGGTAAGCAACTTCCCAACTCCCATTCCGGTATCTCCAATATAAAAACGGTCAATACCATATGCTCCTGCAAAAATCGAAATCAACAATGCTGTAGTTGGGTCTTTAAACTGTGTTAACTGTAATCTTTGCCATTGGCTCTCGTCTAAACTTAATAGTTTTTCACGAATGGTACTTAAATGATGTCCTTCAAAATACTTAGCGTTCATCATCATGAACATGTCAACTTTTTGTGAATCCATTATAATAATTTGGTTATAGGTTAATTTCCTACTCTGTTTGGGATTTTCGGATACTCCATAATTCTGCTAATATATAAATATTAACAGAAATGTCTTATTTATTAGAAAGGTTTATTTCACATTTAAATTAAAAAAAGACATAAAAAATCCCGTTCAGTCAAAAAGACGAAACGGGATGCCTATTTTATCTATTTTTTAAAACCAACCTTTCTTGCCGACCTGATAAGTTTGGTAAAATTCTTCATCTGTTTTGGTCAAATAGATAATTCCTTCTACAAGGCCAATTACACCTCCGATTCCGCAAGTAACCACACCTAAAATAAGCTGAATTATTCCCTCTTGTGTATATCCTAAAATAAATTTGTGTACCCCTAATCCTCCTAGTACAATAGCTAAAACTCCCGCTAAAACTTTTTTATTTTCCTGAGGAAATGGTTGTGGCTTATTCCAATCTTCTTGTTTTGAATTCTCCATGATTTAATTTTAAATGGTTAATTAATAGACGTCTAATTTATAAAAATTATCACAAACTCCTAATTTTTAAACCATCAAAACCTTACAAATTATTTTTTACCATACAAAGCTTTAATCTTATCGACTATGACTTGCGCCAACCGCTCATGACTTTCGTAAGTCCAGCCTGCAATATGCGGTGTCAATATCACTTTTCGTCCATCCAATAAATACTGAAATGCTTCCGGTGTATTTTTGTCATGAAAAAGTGTTTCAAAAGACAATTTCTCGTATTCCAAAACATCCAATCCGGCACCAAGTACTTTTCCGGATTGCATCGCGGTAACCAAATCGGCTGTTATAATGTTTTTACCTCTGGATGTATTGATAATCCAAATGTCTTTTGCGAAAGCGTTAATAAAATCCGAATTGACCATCTTGTCTGTTTCGGGTGTCCATGGAATGTGAAGGCTTAAGACATCAGTTTTTTTCTGTAATTCTTCCAGAGAAACCTGTCTGGCATTGGCATCACCTACATTTTCCTTGATGTCATAGCACAGCACTTCCACATCAAATCCACGGAGTTTTTTGGCAAAAGCCTTACCCATATTTCCGTACCCGATAATGCCGACCGTTTTTCCGTCAAGTTCATGACCGCGGTTTTTTTCCCTGTTCCATTCACCAACACGGATTTCACTGTCGGCAATGTTTAGTTTGTTGAACAATGACAGTATCATTCCCAAAGTATGTTCCCCAACCGCATTGCAATTTCCTTCAGGTGCGGCAATCAATGCAATATTCTTTGATGTTGCATAATCGCAATCTATGCTTTCCAGTCCGGCACCTACCCGGGCGATAAACTGCAGATTGGCAGCTTTGTCCAAAAATTGCCTGTCAATTTTGAAACGGCTTCGAATAACAATTCCTTGATAGTCTTGAATTTTGGCTTCAATTTCCTGTTTGGTTGAAGTAAAATCGGCGTGATTGATAAAACCAGCCTGTTCCAATTGATCCCAAAGCAGAGGGTGATTGCTGTCAATATGAAGAATTTTGATGTCCATGATACAGATTAAATGAATTTTGTGTCCCAAAATTAATTAAAAAATCACTGTTTCTAGTTTGAACTCCGAATAATTAGTCTACAATGACTAAATTAGCATTTCTTATTAAAACGTAAGATAAAAATGAAACTAACCCAAACATTTACTGCCTTTTTTCAAAGCGAAAAAGCGGGTGGTTTATTGCTTCTTTTTGTGACTCTGGTGTCTTTATTACTGGCTAATTCCATTTTTCAAACCGAATATATTGCTTTTTGGAACACCGAAATTGGGCATCATTCCATTACGCATTGGATTAATGATGGTCTAATGACGATTTTCTTTTTGATGATTGGGTTAGAATTAGAACGGGAAATCTATCACGGAGAATTGGCCAACATCAAAAACGCTGCTCTTCCTATTTTTGGAGCTTTGGGAGGCATGATTGTCCCGGCTGGAATTTTTTTGGCAATGAATTACGGAACAATTACCCAAAACGGGGCCGGAATCCCCATGGCCACCGATATTGCATTTGCCATCGGAATTTTATCCTTGTTGGGCAGTCGGGTTCCGTCTTCATTAAAAGTTTTTCTGACTGCACTTGCAGTAATAGATGATTTAGGTGCTATTCTGGTCATTGCGGTTTTTTATACCAAAACAATTTCATTTGGAAACCTGCTGATTGCTTTTGCCATCATGGGACTCTTATTTATCCTGAACCGCCGTAAGGTGCATCATCTTGCACCCTATTTAATTGGCGGTGTGTTTATGTGGTATTTCATGCTGAATTCCGGTGTGCACGCAACCATTACGGGTGTATTACTGGCCTTTGTAATTCCGTTTGGCGATGGCGGCAAAAAAACCGCTTCCTACAGACTGCAGCATTCGCTTCACAACCCTGTAGCCTTTATCATTCTTCCTTTATTTGCTGTCGCCAATACCTGCATCGCCATTAACTCAGACTGGCATGAAGGATTGTCACATGAAAATTCTATTGGAATTATTTTGGGTTTAGTTTTGGGAAAACCCTTGGGAATCTGGTTTTTTTCATACTTAGCTGTTACCTTGGGTATTTGCAAATTACCGAAAGACCTCAGGTGGAGAAATATCTTGGGTGCAGGAATGCTGGGAGGAATAGGTTTTACAATGTCTATATTCATAACTCTGCTGGCTTTCAAAAATGACGGAGAAGAAATAATAACTTTTTCGAAAATTGCCATTTTGATAGCCTCCTTTTTATCAGGAACATTAGGTTTTGTTTGGCTGAAACTAACTTTTAAAGCTCCTGAAAAATCGATTAAATACAAATAAATAAGATAAAAAACGTATTAAAAAAATCTAAAAAAATAAATTTTATCCTTTCCTTTGTAGCTCCATTGTTTACAGGTATTGAACTAAAAAACTTGTAACAATACATGCAATGAAAAAAGTTTATTTTATCCCCTTATTGTGTTTTGTCTTTTTGTTCCAAAGCTGCTTCGAAGTGATTGAAGAGGTAAAAATGAAAGACGACGGTTCGGGGCATTTTAATTTTGTAATTAATTTAAGCCAAAGCAAAACTAAAATCAATTCGATTTTGAAAATGCAGAAAATCAACGGCTATACTGTTCCTTCCAAAGAAGAAATTAAAAATGAGGCCTCCAGGCTTGAAGCTTTGGCTCAGAATACCGAAGGTATATCCAATGTAAAAACCAATATTGACTTAACAAACTATATTTTTACAATCAATTTGGATTTTCAAAAAATAAGCAACCTCAACTCAGTGTTTTTGAAACTGAAAAACAGTAAAAAAATCAGCCCGTCGATTGCTACAGATTATTTTACTTTCAATGATAAAAAATTTATCCGCAGCCAAAAAGTACCTATAAAAGCCTTATACGATAAACTGGAAAAAGCCGATAAAGAAATTTTTCAAAACGCCAGATATACTTCGGTTTACAAATTTGATTCGACTATTAAATCTTTTTCCAACAAAAATGCAGTCGCTTCCAAAAGCAACAAAGCCATTAAACTGAATGGTTCTATAATCAATGTGATTAACGGAAACGAAAAAATCGAAAACACAATTACACTCAATTAAGCCATGAAAAAATATATACTATTCCTTGCTGTTTGCTGCTCTTCAACACTATTTGCTCAGGATTTAGCCAGTAAAGTTCCAGATAATTCGCCTTTTGCTTTGTGCATCAATGGGAAAAACCTAAACGAGAAAACTGCAGTCAAAACCATTCAGGAATACCCTTGGATGCAGGAATTGCTGGAAAAAGAATTGAAATTTTTACCAAAAGATTTAACTCAGACTGGAATTGACCTAACCAACAAACAGTACCACTATTACATCAGCAAAGATACTGTGATGAATTATGTCATACTGCTTCCGCTAAATAATCCGGCTTTGTTCGAAAAAATGATACAGGCCAAATATGGAGACAGTCTAAAAGTAAAAAAACAAGACACATACAATAGGGCATCCACTTCCAAAAACCACCATTTGGCATGGAATGAAAAATTTGCTGTTTTGGTGAACGCCTCCTATACCAAGCCCTATAAAAACAACTACAGCGAGACAGAACCATACTCAGAATTGTCAAGTATGGATACAACAAGCGTAATAGCTGATACCACAGCCTTCAACTATGACACCGCTGCCCCGGCTTACATCCCGGAAGAAATAAAACCGGCTCCTGCTCCTGCGAAGACAAAATCCAAAAAAGGAAAAAACAAAAAAGGAAAGAAAACCCAAAAGCCAGTTGAAGAACCGGTATACACAGGACCAACCGAAGAAGAAATTTATGCAGCACAGGAAAAAGCAAATACCGAACTGGAAGAAACCAACAGAAAATTACTGGAGCTTGAATTAAAGAAAACCGATTCCATCGAAAGACTTAAAATCATTCCTGTCGTTGATTTGATTTTCAAAGAAGCTTTTGATTCCAAAATAGAAACAGTTTCGGTAAATTCGGAGATTTTCAAAAACAGCAACCCTAAGTCTGACTTTTATATTTTCGCAGACTTGGACGCATTAACTTCACAGTTTTATACCTCTTTTTTAGGATCGAATAACGCTTTGGCAGGGATTTATAAAAACGGAATTCTTAACAGCAATTTCCACTTGAATGGCTATTTTGAAAAAGACAGAATCAGATTGAGTCAAGTGATAACACCCAAAAACGAAGAAACCAAAAAATCGTATCAGGAAATATGTGATTCAAAAATTGACAAAAACCTTTTGAATTATATAGGCGGAAATGTTTTAGGCTATTACTCCATTTCTATGGATACTCAGGCCATTATGAACTATGAATACAAAGTATTGAAAAACACTTTGAATTCCGTTTACCAATCCTACACCAAAGACGCCAGTGGCAACGAAGCTGATGTTTTGATTGATGCAGTTGCATTGTTTCTGGACGAAAAAGCCATCGCCGATCTCATTCCCGGCAACGCCATTTTTGTGCTTCATGATCTAAAAAAAGTACAAAGAGATTACATAAATATTGATTATGATGAAAATTATCAGCAAATCGAAACCAAAGGTATCAAAGATGAAATACAGCCGGACTTTACATTCCTTATGAATACACGAAATGAGTCTTTTGTCAACAAGTTGCTGCAACTTCCATTGAACAAAAGTAAATTTACCGCTACCGATTATCAATTGACCAATGGATACTATACTATTCATTTTGAAAAGGACAACCTATTGGAAAACTTATATATCGGGATGAAAAACGGTGCCGTCATGCTTACAACTTCAAAAGTAAATATCGAAAACCTCATCCAGCAGACAGCAATGCCGCTTCGCGCTGATTTCAAAAAATCAATTTCAAAAAACAATGCTGCCGCCTGGTTCGATATCCAAAAAATATTTACGGTATCCAAAACAGAACTTGACAAAGATGCCAAAGCCAATTATTATGATATTGTATTGAAAAATGCCGGTGAAATTACAGCTGAATCCAAATTCAAAAATGGCGCTATAGTTTCGGAAGCATCCTATACCATCAAAGGGGAACACACCAACAGTTTACAGTATTTCTTTAATGTTATCAATGATTTTTATACCGAAGGCAAAAAAGAAAAACCCGTTACGGAATAATTTATGAAGAGCCCAAAAAGCTACTCTTATAGAATTGCCATACTTCTTATTGCCATTGGGAGTATGGCTTTTTTGTATTGGTATGGCTTTTATAAAGTTTTTGATAAAAAATGCATTCCGCAAAATGCTGACGCAATTGCTATTGCCGACCTAAAAAACATCCGGAACCATTTTATTTTTTCGTGCCTCAAAAACCCTTCTGAATGCCAATGGAGTTCTAGAGACAGTGAATTTAAAAAGCCTTTTGAATTTGCTGATTATAGAATAAAAACACCCGATTATCTCGCTTTTTTCCACATTGAAAACCAACCGGTGACCCAATGGTTTCTTACCTTAAAAATTGAAAACGAAGCTACATTTGAAAAAGCAACAGCCAAAGCTCATTTCAGCAAAACAAAGCTGCAAAACGGAATGTTTTCTTATTATTCAAAGCCATTGAAACTTTTTATAATTAAAAATTCGGATCAAATTCTGGTTTCAAATACTTCAGAGAAAGAAATTCAAATTACAGTAAAAACCGCCGAAGATTTATTTTTGAAAAAATTATTTTTAGATTCTGAAAAAATAGAAAAAGCAATAAACACAAACAATGCGGTTACATTTTGGATTAAAAAAAACAGTTATCTGGAAAAAGACGGAATTCTAAATCTAACTTTGGAAGACAATGAAATAACCGTTGAAGGACTACTGCAGTTGAAACCAAAATACAATAAAGAATTGAAATTCAGCCAAAATCCAAATGCATTGCTGTCATTGGGATTTAATTTTGAAATATTTCGGGAGCAGGCTATTCTCAGACCGCATTCAGCCAAAATTAACAAAATAATCGGTTTTGATCTGGATTCGATTTTGGCTCACAAACCTGCAAAAACAGAATTAGTACTGAACAAAATAATCGAAAAGAAAGATTCGGCAATCAGTTACGACTACGACGACGATTTTAATCCGGTAAAAAAAGTGATTGTACACACCAGCCGGGAGCCCTCTTTTTATTTTTCGATGCAGACAGCTGATTCCAAAAAAGTCTATAATTACCTGAAAACCCAAAATGCAATTGACTATCATTCTGTTTTTGTCAATTTTCCTTTGGCACAAACCAAGGTTTTCGCCGAAAACAATTCTTTTAAACTGGAAGCCAATCCTATAAAAACCTGGAATTCTCAAACTTCTGTCCCAAAAATTGGATATTTTCAAATACATCTTGACAAACTTCAGGCTAAAGACTGGAATTTCATTATTGCCAAAAACAAAGATTTTTCCTTTTTAAAATCCTTTAAAACCTTAGAAATTAATCTTTCCAAAGATAACAACCTAAGTCATTTTCAAGCCCGATTGAAAACAAAAGACGAAAAAAAACTGATTTCCATTTTAAAATAAAGGGCTTTAAATAAAGCTTACACCCCCTTCAATTATATATTACAGTTTTTCATTACACCTTACGTAAAACTACGTGTTTTACCGTGTTTTTTGTTTCTCTCATCCCGATTTCTATATATTTGCCGTTAGTATTTTATCCAACGATAAGACAACTAAACATCTGAAATCATCTTTATGGGAAACATTACTCTGACAAGGCGGGCTTTATTTACCAAATTACTGAAAAGATTATTGATAAGTGCTCAGGAAAAAGACCCTTTATTCGAAAAATACTCCCGTAAAATTTACAATGGGCGCCGTTATTCATCCTTAACCAACCCCAAAAAAGACATAACAGCCAAATCGGGTGCAGAAACTGAAAGAGTAACGAATGTTACCAGCGGTCTAGCACCATACACAGGCACTTGGTCAACATCCGAAGCTTTGCATTTATTGAGAAGAACAGGTTATGGTTTCAAAAAATCGGATGTAGATACTGTACTAGGTCTTTCAATGACTCAAGCGGTCAATCTCATTCTGGCTGTAGACAACACTCCTCCTGCTCCTCCTGTAAATCATTACAACAATGAAAAACCGGATGAAAATGGACTTCCGTATGGAGCAGATTGGACCAACAATGCTTTTGCAACAAATGACATAGGCGGTGATACCAACGGCAACCGGACTTCAGGTTTGAGTTCATGGTCTTTGGGTCTCGCTTTTAATCAAGACATCACTATCAGAGAAAAAATGACCTTGTTTTGGTATCATTTCATCCCGGTGGATTTTGATTTTGTAAAGCAGTCTTCCAATGAATTCTGCAATACTAATTCGGCACGGATTTGCTATAAATACATGAAAATGTTTCGGGATAATGCCACGGGAAATTATAAATCCCTAATCCGAAACATGGCTACACAACCGGCAATGATGTTCTATTTGAACAATCAGGCCAATACCAAATCAGCACCGGATGAAAATTTTGCACGTGAAGTGATGGAACTTTTTACATTGGGCAAAGAAGAGGCCAGCCAATACACTGAAGCCGATGTCATCCAGGCTGCCAAAGTTCTTACTGGATGGAGAGTTCAAGATTTGAACACCACTGACGAAGCAACAAATTTTGTAGACAAACTCCACGACACAAGCACCAAAAGATTTTCATCTTTTTTTAATAATAATGCAATTGCAAACACCGGTGCCGGAGAGCTGGACTTGTTTATCGACATGATTTTCTCCAAATCGAAAGTGGTGTCCGAATACATTTGCCGCAGGCTCTACCGTTTCTTCGTTTATTATGATATAGATGCCTACATAGAAGCCAACGTAATTGTCCCTTTGGCACAGCATTTTGTAGCCAGCAATTGGAATATTTTACCCGTTTTGGACAAATTGTTTAAGAGCGAGCACTTTTTTGACATGGCCAACCGCGGTGTTTACATCAAATCGCCGTTGGATGTAATAGTAGGTACAATGCGGACTTTCAACCTCAACTATAATGTGGCGGACGCTTCCAATTACGAAGCACAATACAATCTTTGGAACCAATTCAATTATGCCATGTACGATATGCAGCAAAGCATGGGGTCAATTCCAAATGTGGCGGGCTGGCAGGCTTTTTACCAAAAACCGTCTTTTCATGAATATTGGATTAATTCAAATTCAATTCAAAGACGTTACGGATTAATCGAATATTTATTTTATGGTTTTGACATTGAAAAAAATGGCTTGACAACACGGATGGAAGTCGATTGCATATCCTTTGTCAGACAGTTTCCGAATGCTACCTGTGCTGACCCAAATTTATTAGTCAGCGAATGCATCAATTATTTACTGCCTATCGATTTGAGTTTGAATGCCAAAAACGCTATTAAGACGCAAACACTTTTAACAGGTCAGGCCTCTGACGGCTATTGGACAGGTGCCTGGAAAACCTATCAAAGCAATCCCAACGAAATGACCGAATCAATTGTAAAAACAAGAATACGAAGTTTACTGCTGACTATTGTTGAACTTGCCGAATATCAGTTAATGTAGCTCCTAGAGGCTAAGATTCTTAGGAACTTAGAAACTAAATAAAAAAATGGAAAGAAGAAAATTTATAAAGACAACTGCTATTGCATCGACAGTACCATTGGTGTTCAATCATATTCCTCTTATGGCCTCCTCACAAATCGAGAGCGAAAGCCTGCAGTTGCTGGCCAGTGCTGCTGCCGGCTGCGGAAAAATACTGGTTATCATCCAAATGAATGGCGGCAACGATGGATTAAACACTATTTTACCCCGGGACAAATGGAGTGAACTAACCAATGCCCGTCCTAATATTATAATGAAGGAAACTGAAGTTCTGCCTTTGCATTACAATGAAACTACAGGTTTACACCCTGCTATGAAAGAAATGCAGCAACTGTACAACAACGGTAAAATGCTGATTGTTCAAGGTGTTTCCTATCCCAATCCGAGTTACAGTCATTTTAGAGCCACGGATATTTGGTTCACCGCATCGGACAGTGACAAATCATTGCAATCAGGCTGGCTTGGGAGAGCGCTGGACACAGTATATCCTAATTTCCCAACGGGTTATCCAAATGCTAATATGCCGGATCCACTGGCAATACAAATAGGTTCGACCTTGCCTTTTTCCCTGCAGGGGCCCAAAATAAACATGGCCTACAGCGTTCCGCGACCGGAAGATTTATTGAATGTAATCAATGAGACTTCGGATCCGGCACCCAACTCCGATTATGGTCACGAACTGACTTTTTTGAGGCTGATGAAAGATCAGAGCAATGCTTACAGAGAATCGATTCAAAAAGCCTACAATGTCCCTAAACCGCAATCGCCAACTTATCCCAATAAAAACGGCTTGGCAGACCAATTGAAAATTGTGGCCAAACTTATAAACGGTGGTTTGCAAACTCCTATTTATGTGGTGAACCATCCCAAAACGTTCGACAGTCACGAGAATCAGGTTTTGGATACCGACAGAACATTGGGCAAACAAGCCGAAAACTTGAGTATTCTATCTCAGGCAATCGGCGCTTTTCAGGAAGACTTAAAATTGATGGGAAAAGCGGATATTGTGACCGGAATGACTTTCAGCGAATTTGGGCGCCGTATCAAAAGCAACGACAGCTCCGGTACCGATCATGGCTCAGCCGCTCCCGTGCTCTTTTTTGGTGCAGCCCTAAATACTGGCCGAGGAACTGTCGAAGGTACTCCAAACCCAGTTTCGGGAATGATTGGAACTTCTCCCAATTTGCCGCAAACGGCTACTGTCAATGACCAGGTACCTTTTCAGTATGACTTCAGGCAAATTTACGCCACAATCATGCAGGATTGGTTGTGCATGACCGAAGCACAATCGAATGCAGTTTTGGGAGGCTCTTTTGAAAAACTGCCGATTTTCAAAACCGACAAATCAATTTATTATCCAAACACTGATTTCGTCAGGATTTTTCCAAATCCGGTAACTACGAGTCAAATTAATCTTCAATTTTATAATTTTATAAACAGTACAGTCGATGTAACAATTTACACACTGCTGGGTTCCAGAATTTTCGGAAATGCCTATGCAGTCGATGGTGATATTCTGAGTTTTAACACCAACCAGCTGCTGTCCTCCGGAACTTATATTGTACAGGTAGCTTATAATGGAACCAGGTTCAATGCAAAAATGATAGTGCTGTAACTTCTGTTATACTTTGATTTTTTTTAAATAAAATTCTGCTTTGAGTATAAAATTGATACAATAATCCAATTCCATTTTGAAGCACTCAAAATCAATAACTTCTTTGGATTTTAACAAAAATAAATTCTGGGAAAGATTTGTCAAATTCACAAAAAAACTCATTTTTCAGTCAAAATCAAAAAAAGAACTATAATAAAATCCTATTTTTACGTTGTAATTTAAAACAAAAACAATAAAAAAATTATGAAAAAGCTTATTCTAATGATTGCCTTTGGTTTTCTGTCAACAGGTTTATTTGCACAGGCTCCTCTTGAAGAAGGCGGTGTACAATTAAATGCCGGTGTTGGAGTATCGGGTTGGGGAGTTCCCATCTATTTTGGTCTTGATTATGGAATCGCAAGAGATTTTACGCTTGGTGGACAACTATCTTTTCAAACAGATGATGATCCTTATCACAATAATGGCAATGACTATCACTATAATTCCTCTGCAATAGGAATTGGTGCCAACGGGAATTATCATTTCAACAGAATATTGGAAATCCCAAGCAAATTTGACTTTTATGCCGGTGCCAGCCTTACTTACTACATTTGGAATTATGACGATTACGGCAATTATCCTCATCCTGACCATACTGAACTTGGGCTTGGGCTTCAAGTGGGAGGACGCTATTTCTTTACCGATAAATTCGGTCTTAATCTCGAATTAGGAGGAAACACAGGAACGAGCGGTGCTAAATTTGGAGTTACTTTTAAACTTTAGCATTATCTCTATAAATTTTAAAAAACCATCTGATGTTTCAGATGGTTTTTTTATTGGGTTCAAACCAACACTGATGCATCATTTGATTCTTTTAAAAGTAACATTATACGATTTATTATCGGAGCCGTCAACATAAGCGCCTATCAGTAAATCTTTTTCTGCAACATAATTTAATGACAGGCTATAACCGGGACTATCATCCTGTCTGTAAATAACAAACAGCCGTAAAACATCCGAAGAATTCGTCCAGCCTGCTTTTTCAATAAAAATCAATTCCGAATTCAAATAATTTACTTCCAGTGACCCATTTTCCAAAAGTCTCGATATGTGCAATTCTACCGAAGAGCCATCCCTCTGCCAGTTGCCTTTGATCAAATTTTTATCTTGAAATTTAGACAGTAAAACCTTTTGTGAATGTTTAAAAACTGTTAGACTTGGCGTTTTTCCTTTTGCCTGCAGTGAAAAAGGAACCATAACAACACCTGAAAAAAGAAATAAAAACCCGCTGATTAGAATAGTAATTTTTTGCATACACCCATTTTTATGTTAAACAATAAAACTGCATTCAGGGCAAAGAAAAACAACAAAAGCTTTGATTTCCAAACTATAAAGTTATCTCTTTTTTTGTTTACATTTTTCAAAAACAAATATTATTAAATTGATTTACAGCAAAATAAGCATTTAGCTTAGATTAAAATTGAAAAAATCAGAAATCATGGAAAGCTAAAAGCCAAATCATTAACTATATTTGAAATACAAATTGAATTTCAAAATGAAAAAAAGTTTTCTGATTGCATTATTGGCTGTAATGATTTCGGGCTATGCCCAAAAAAAGGAACTCCAAACACAAGATATTGCTGTTCTTGAACAAAAGACAGCCAGCAAGAAAATGAATCTGAGAGTTAATCCCAACACTCAGAACTATGATATTACCTATCACAAACTCGAATTTACTGTAGATCCTGCGAATTATTTTATATCCGGGGTGGTGACTACAACTTTCAAAGCACTTTCAGACCTTTCAACCATAACTTTTGATTTAACCAATCAGCTGACTGTAAGCAGTGTCACACAAAATGGACTGGCACTGGCATTTGTACAAAACGCTAATAATGAACTGGTAATTACGTTATCAGGCGTACTCAATTCAGGCACTTCAGCAACAGTTGTAATCTCCTACTCGGGTGCTCCAGCCAATGGTGAAGGAGCTTTTACTATTGATTTGCACAATGGTTCTCCGGTTTTATATACTTTATCAGAACCCTACGGTGCCCGAGACTGGTGGCCCTGCAAACAGGATTTGAATGATAAAGTTGATGCCATTGATGTATATATTACAGCTCCTTCCCAATATGTAAGTGTTTCCAACGGTGTCGAACCAACACCTCCAATAATCAATGGAGCTGTTAAAACAACCCATTTTCATCACGGCTATCCGATTCCGGCTTACTTGGTTGCCATTGCTGTGACCGATTACAGTGTGTACAGTCAAACGGGCGGCACCGCTCCAAACCAGTATCCGATAATCAATTACATTTATCCCGAAACCCTGCCATCTGTACAGACACAATTGGACCAAACACCTTTGATATTGAATCTGTATGAAAGCCTTTTCGAAATTTATCCTTTTCACACCGAGAAATATGGTCACGCACAATTTGGCTGGGGCGGCGGAATGGAACACACCACGGTTTCCTTTATGAACAGTTTTGGTCGAGGATTAATCGCCCACGAAATGGCCCATCAATGGTTCGGGGACAAAATTACCTGCGGAAGCTGGAAAGACATTTGGCTCAACGAAGGTTTTGCTACTTATGTCGCCGCTTTGGTAATAGAAAATTTTGACGGTCAGGCCGCTTTTGAAACCGAAAAATCTAAAATGATAAATAACATCACATCACAAACCAGTGGCGCTGTATATTTGACCGATGCCGATCTAACCGATGTCAATAGAATTTTCAGCTCCCGGTTGACGTATAATAAAGGTGCAATGGTACTGAATATGCTCCGTTTCAAAATGGGAGACGCTTTGTTTTTCCAGGGAATCAAAAATTATTTAAAAGACATTGATTTGGCTTATAAATATGCCAAAACCCCCGACCTGCAATCACATTTGGAAGCAGTTTACGGCAGCAGTCTGACAGAATTTTTTAACGATTGGATTTACAATCAGGGATACCCTGTTTACAATATATCAGCTCAAAATTTAGAAGGAGGTCAAGCCAAATTTACTGTAAATCAAACACAGTCGGATGCCTCGGTTTCCTATTTTGAGATGCCTGTGCCTATTCGTGTTTTTGGAACTGGAGGTGAACAATTGGATTTAGTTTTGAACAATACCTACAATGGAGAAACTTTTACTGAAAATGTTCCCTTTACCATTTCGGGCATCACTTTTGACCCAAATAAAAACATCGTTTCAAAAGGAAACACCGCAACATTAAGCAAAGCAAAATTTGAATTGACAACAGCGCAAATATCGCTGAATCAATCAAACGATATACTTTCGCTTAATCTGTCAAACGAAATAACAATTGAGAAAACAGTCTTTTACAATGTGGCAGGCCAAAGAATAAAAACAACCCACTCGTCAACTTTCTGGGACATCAGTTCCTGGTCGTCAGGCGTTTATTTTATGAATATACAAACGGATGCCGGATCTAAAAAACTGAAATTTGTAAAGCAATAATTTCACGAAGATGCACAAAAGAAACTCAAAGATTCTCAAAGTTTTTTTATGTTTTAAAAGAATTCTTTGCGTCACTTTGCGAAATGATAAAACTATTCTCTTTTAATCTCGTGACCCACAAACTCTTCCAGAGCGGCAAACATTTCGTCAACGGAGAGTACTTCAAAATCAGGATGGTTTTTCAAAAAATCAGCGTTCAATGTAACCAGATTTTCTTCAATTTCAAAAAAAGTATCGCTGTTAAGCAAATCTCTGGTTGGATTTACCCCTTCCAGTTTTCCTTTTAAAAATTTAGCCAGTTTTACACTGCTCATTAATTTGATTTTTTTGCTTTGCTGCTGAAATAATTCGAGATGCTTTTCGGCGCCAATTAAAGCCAATCCTTCTTCTATAAGCTCATTAAGCTCTTTGTTCCAACCTGAATGATGTACAAATTGCGCAAAATTTCCAGCAACATACTGGGAATAATAATAGTCTAAATAATAGCTGGTCAAAGCATCTTCGTGAATCAAATCGTTGTCCACGCCTTCCTCACGCATTAAATTGATTACCGAAATATTCGAGTGAATTACATCCTGAAGATTTTCACTTTTGAAAGCAGTTTCTGAAACTATTATTCTACCGAATTCCATAGATTTTGTTTTATAATATTTGGCAAATTTCGTGTAAAATAACCAAGAATAGAAATGTTTTTAGTCAGCATTGGAATCGTCACTGTTTTTTGGCTGATTCATTTTGGCAACCAAAGCTTTCAGACGTAAAGCTCTGTCTTTTTTCTCTTCCTGAAGTTTTGCCTTTTTCCGATTTAGCAATTTGGTATGCAATGCCTTATTTTTAGTATTTTTTTCGGGTCCTTTTGCCATAATTAAAATCTCCTAAATTCAGTTTGCAAAAATATAAAAAGTTATGCTTCATTGAATTATTAATGTCCAACTAAGAAAACACAGGAATTTCAAGGCTTGAAAAAGCAATGAATTTAAGTACTCAACAAAGGCAAATATTGTAAAAAACATAATTTTTACAACATTATAGCTTTGATTGACTGACAATTAGTAACTTTATTCTTTCAGTAAATCATTAAAACACGTTAAATGGAAGAAAGAATAGCCTTGGAATACTACGTGCTGGATGTATTCTCGAATAAAAGTTACAAAGGAAATCCATTGTCGGTTGTCTTTACAAAAGGTAATTTAGAATTAAAGGTATATCAAAACATTGCGAAAGAATTTGGTTATTCTGAAACTTCTTTTGTTTATTATTCCGCAGCACAAAAAGCATTGAATGTGCGTTCGTTTACACCTACAGGCATTGAAATAGAGGGAGCGGGACACAATTTGTTGGGTGCAGTCTGCGGTGCTTTATTAAAACAAATACCAATATTTCATGAACAAAATGAAAGCAATCGTTTTGTAATCATGAAACATTCTCCCATAAAACTTACGGTACACTTTGATCTTGTTACTCAATATCCTATTGTCCAAATGCATCAAAAACCGGCTGTTACAGGAACAGAAATACCAACTTACAAAATAGCTGTTGCACTTGGTTTGAAAATTGAGGATCTGGATGTTAGTGATTTTGTCCCTACAATCGTAAAAACTGAGGTTGCCCACACTATGGTCCCGATTAAGAACAGCCAATTACTTAACGAGTGTGTGCCTGACAACAAACTTTTAATCGAAATTTCAAAAGAATATGGATTTGAAGGATTTTATTGCTTTACCATTTCCAATCAAAATGAAGGAAACATAGCCGAAGCCCGGTTTTTCAATCCGATAATTGGGATAAACGAAGACCCGGCCACAGGGACAGCCGCAGGACCATTGGCTGGCTTTCTGACCAAAAAAAAATATACGAAACCTGACAAAGAATATAAAATTTTGCAGGGCGTAAAATTAAATCACCCTTCAATTATTGAAGTAATGACAAGAGAAAATGATATTCTGGTTGGCGGTTCGTCTATAATAACGATGAGGGGTGAGCTTTATATCTGACAAAAAAGCTTCTTTTTGACTCAAGTAAAATATCCAACTGCTTTTCATTTGCCCAAAATCAAATGAAACCATTTCAAAAATCTTTTATAACAATACGCTCCGGAAAGATAAAGAGTAGGACGTGTATCAGTTTTTGAAAAAAAAGTACAATCCCTCTGAAACATTATTCAGTAGTTTTGAAAATTCATTTCTATTCAAACAATCAAAACCTTTATATGAAAAAATACTCTATACTAATTGCATTTGTCATTCTGTTTAGCATGAGTTCAGCAATTAAAAACACATATTCTTCCGAAGATGGATGGATAAAATTGCTGGACAGCAGCCTCAGCAAATGGGATATGTATCTAAGTTACAAACACAAAAACGGGTATTCCGGTAAAATCCCGACTGATGCTAACGGAAATGAAATTCCTCCTATTGGCTACAATAAAAATGTGAACGATATGTTTACGGTGATTCAGGAAAACAACGAACCGGTGCTTAAAGTCACCGGAGAATATTATGGCTGTGTTTTTACCAAAGAAAATTTCAGAAACTATCGCTTGAAGCTAAAAGTCAAATTTGGAGCCAAAAAATGGGAACCGAGAACAGACAAACTTATGGATGCGGGCGTGCTCTACCATTCACAGGGAAAAGCGGGTGTGGATTACTGGCGCGCTTGGATGCTTTCGCAGGAATTTCAAATTATGGAAGGCCATTTTGGAGATTATTGGAACATTGCCAATGCAGCTATCGACATCCGGGCCTATCTTCCAGAAGGAGGAATGAATGCCGTGGCCGATGAAAGCCAGCAATTTATTCCGTTTGGCACACATACTGAAAATACAGGATTTTGCATGCGAAAAATGAGAGCTGAAACACCAAATAACGGCTGGACAGAAATTGAATTGGTTTGTTTTGAGGGAAAAAGTCTTCATATCATCAATGGCAAAGTGGTTATGATTTTGCAAAATTCCCGCTATTTTGACGGAGAAAAATTTCAGCCTTTAACCGAAGGAAAAATACAATTGCAGAGTGAAGCCGGTGAAGTTTACTATAAAGACATCAAAATAAAACCAATAAGCAAAATGCCTGTTGAGTTTGAAAATTATTTCAAATAAACGGATTCCGAAGTCCTGATTGGAACGATATCGCAAGGGATATAACTAAGAGCAGGAATTACCTCCTGAAAAAACCATACAACTCTCAATTCTATTGCTTATTTTTGCACTCAATAAAATTGAATCATGATACAGAATCCAAAAAGATATACTATTACAGCAGCCTTGCCTTACACCAACGGACCCATTCACATTGGGCATTTGGCCGGGGTTTATGTTCCTGCAGATATATATTCGAGATACTTGCGTTTGCAGGGAAAAGACGTTGCTTTTATTTGCGGAAGCGATGAGCACGGCGTTGCCATTTCGATGAAAGCCAAAAAAGAAGGCGTTACAGCACAGGAAGTAATCGACAAATACAATGGCATCATTAAAAAGTCATTCTCCGATTTTGGAATTGCATTCGATAATTATTCCAGAACTTCGGCTAAAATTCATCACGATACGGCTCAAGAATTCTTTAAAAAACTATATAACAACGGTGATTTTGTCGAACAAGTAACCGAGCAATTATACGATGCAAAAGCCGATCAGTTTTTGGCAGACCGTTTTGTAATCGGAACCTGCCCGAAATGTGGCAACGAAGAAGCTTATGGCGACCAATGTGAAAAATGTGGTTCAACTTTAAACGCAACAGATTTAATCAACCCAAAATCGACTATTACGGGTGAAACCCCTGTTTTGAAATCAACAAAACACTGGTTCTTGCCTTTAGACCGTTATTCAGATTTTTTGAAAGAATGGATTCTTGTCGGCCACAAAAACGACTGGAAACCGAATGTTTACGGACAGGTAAAGTCCTGGATTGACGGCGGACTGGAACCACGTGCAGTAACCCGTGACCTGGATTGGGGAATTGACGTTCCGGTAGAAGGCGCCGAAGGAAAAAAATTATATGTTTGGTTTGATGCCCCAATTGGTTACATTTCCTCTACAAAAGAATGGGCTCAAAGAGAAGGAAAAGACTGGGAACCATACTGGAAAGATCAAGATACAAAATTGGTTCACTTCATCGGGAAAGACAATATTGTTTTTCACTGCGTGATTTTCCCTGCAATGCTGAAAGCCGAAGGAAGCTATATTTTACCGGACAATGTTCCTGCAAATGAGTTCCTGAACTTGGAAGGAAACAAATTATCGACTTCCAAAAACTGGGCAGTTTGGTTGCATGAATATTTGGAAGAATTTCCAAATCAGCAGGATGTTTTGCGTTATGCCTTGACGTCAAACGCTCCCGAAACCAAAGACAATGATTTTACCTGGAAAGATTTTCAGGCGAGAAATAATAACGAACTGGTAGCTATTTTTGGAAATTTCATCAACCGAGTAGTGGTGTTAACCAATAAATATTACAATGGAATTATACCTCAACCGAATGAATTATCAGAAGTTGACGAACAGACTTTAACCGAATTGAAAGCCTATCCGGCTGTGATTGCAAGTTCATTGGAAAGATACCGATTCAGAGAAGCTTTGGGCGAAATGATGAATGTTGCCCGTCTTGGAAACAAATATCTGGCTGACGAAGAGCCTTGGAAAATGATTAAAACCGATGAAGAGCGTACCAAAACTCAAATGTACGTGGCATTGCAGATTGCCGCAGCTTTAAGTTCACTTTGTGAGCCTTTCCTGCCGTTTACAGCTGCAAAATTGTCGAGAATACTGAAGATTAACGAAGCTCTTAACTGGAATACTATTTCGGACAATTCCGATTTAATTCCTGCCGGTCATCAAATTGGGGAAGCCGAATTGCTTTTTACCAAAATTGAAGACGAGGAAATCCAAAAACAAATTGACAAATTGGAAGCCACCAAAACAGCAAATAGCGCCGAGAACAAAAAAGCAGAGCCTCAAAAAGACTTGATTCAGTTTGAGGATTTTGCCAAAATGGATATTCGTGTAGGAACGATCCTGGAAGCGGAAAAAATGCCGAAAGCCAACAAACTTTTGATTTTGAAAGTTGATACAGGAATTGATATCCGTACGATTGTTTCGGGAATAGCCGAGAGTTTTAAACCCGAAGATATTATCGGAAAACGCGTAACTGTTCTTGTGAATCTGGCGCCAAGAAACCTTCGAGGCGTTGAAAGCCAGGGAATGATTCTAATGACCACAAATACCGAAGGAAAATTGGTTTTCGTAAATCCGGATGCCGATAGTGTCGGGAATGGCGAGACGATAAACTAGATTTTATAATTGATATAAATTGCGTGAATCGGTTAAATCTTTTAATTGATTCACGCAATTTCTTTTTCTTTTTTTCAAAAGCACAAATAAATAAAAACATGAAAATCACCAAACCAAGATTAGCTTTAATCTACGGTATACTCTGCATTTCGATTTTCCCGATATTGGTTAAATTACGTTTAACTCCGGGATTAATTTCGGCTTTTTACCGAATGTTTTTTGCTTTTCTATTGTTGCTGCCGTATGTGCTGCTGAGTAAAAATTTTAAAATGCCAACTTTAAAACTTGCGCTTTTAGCTGGACTCTGCGGCATTTTATTTTCCTCAGATGTTGCTGTTTGGAATATTGCAATTCAGAATTCGAGTGCTACACAGGCATCATTATTAACAAATTTATCTCCGGTTTGGGTCGGGATTGGTTCCTTTTTATTTTTAAAATCAAAGCCTGCCTCAAATTTCTGGATTGGAACAGTAGTTTCTTTATTCGGAATGGTGATTTTGGTTGGTTTTGAATTATTCACCGAAATGAATTTTAATCAGGCATTCCTGTTCGCCATTTTATCCGGAATCCTATATTCCATTTATCTTTTGATCAGCAAAAAAGTACTTTCAGAGGTTGATGTTTTATCCTTTATGACAATTAGTTTACTGACTTCGAGTATTTATCTGGGAATTCTTTGTTATAGTTTAAACGAACCTTTTACTGGATTTTCAACTGCGGGATGGTTTGTCCTGGTACTTCAGGCTTTAATTTGCCAACTGTGTGCATGGCTCTCTGTCAGTTATGCAACCCAGCATATGCGTGCGACGAGGGTTTCGCTGAGTTTATTAAGTCAGGCCCTAATTACATCCATTTTGGCTTGGTTGTTTTTAGAAGAAAAAATAACTTTACAAATGGTTTTTGGCGGCATCATTTTACTTTTCGGAATCCGAATTACCTTTTACGATAAAACTTTTTCTTTAAAAAAGTTATTTTCCAGGATCTAAAATCGAAAAAGTTTCTCCCGGATTCTGCAGATTAAAAAACTTTTAACTCACCTTAATCTACAGTAAAAAGGCCTGATCCAAAACAAAAAAAGATTCTTGAATGTAGCTGATGTTTTTACACATAAAACAATAAAAACTTAAAATATTTCAAAGAAAAACACAGGGTTTTTAAGTGTATTTTTCTTATATTAACGCCAAAAAATATTTCAAATTATGCTAAAAAAATATTTCCTTCTGTCGTTATTAATAACTGCAACTATTGCCCAATCCCAAGAAATAGTTAACGCAACACCAATTGGTCTGAAAAAAGCCAAATCGGTTTTTCAGGTAGTAAATGACACCAAAAAAGAGACAACTATTTTTGTCAGTGACAAAGAAAAAGTAAAAGCTATTCGTCTTGATAAAGAGATGAAAATTATTGATTCTTTGTCTACAACAAGATTAGATCCATCAACTTATAGTTCAATGATTGGATACAATGAAAAAAACTCAAATATTAATTTATTTTGGACTTCTGCGGATCACAAAGAACTATTTATCCAGCAATTTAATTTTGATAAACTCAAAGGAGAAAATAAAACCTTTACATCACCTCTAAAAGACGAAAAATTTATTCAAACTTTTTCTCAAAATGAAAAATTTTACATTTTGACTATTTTGAAAAACAGCGATAAGTTTAAACTTTATGTCTTTGACAACAATGGAAATCTTGAAGAAAAAATAATTGATTTAACAGGTTTAAAATTTTACAAATCAGATTATCAAAAAACAACGTTATACGGAATGTTTAATCAAAGCTTTTATGGTTCTGAGCCTCCATTCTCACTCCAAAAAATCAGACCTGAAAATCCAACCTCACTAGTAGAAAGTTCCAAGAAAAGAAAATGTTATTCAAATGACAAGAATATCATTTTGACAATGGATGACAATATAGATTATACTCAATTAATAACGTTAAACTTAGAATCATTTACGGCAAAAGAACAATTCATAAAAAAGCCGACTTTTAATGAAGACCGCACCTTTTTACACTCAAATTCATTTTTAATTGACAACAAATTATATCAGATAAAATCATCATCAAGTAAACTAATGATGACCATAAAAGATTTGGATGACAATCTAATCAAGAGTTATGAAGCTACAGATACAAATCCTATCATTGATTTTAAAAACAGTAACATTATCCAAGAAAATGGTGGAATATCAAATAAACGGATATTAGAAACTTCCAATCAATTCATAAGAAAAACCAACAACTCAAATTCCGGAATATCGTGTTATAAATTGAATGACAATTACTTGGTTACCTTGGGAAGTGTTTCCCAACAGCAGCAAAACAATACAGGAGCAATTGTCGGGGGAATGTTTGGAGTTGCCGGAGTATTAGCAGGCGCATTAATTGATGCTGCTGTCTCCAATCCCACCATGGAAAGTTTTGATTCTTATGCAAACCGTAAAGTTGTTTATATCAATGGCTTGTTCGACCAAGAAGGAAAACACATAGAAGGCGAAATAAATCCCATCGCTTTTGATAAAATACGACTCTTCCTTGACAAGAAATCTGATTTTTCTTCACAAACTTTATATAAGATGGATCAATCGTACTATTTTGGATATTACGATAATTCTAACAAACAATATACTATTCGACTATTTCAAGACTAATAAAACATGAGCCTAAAAGTAATCGCCTTCGATGCCGACGACACCCTATGGGTCAACGAAACCTATTTTGATGAAACCGAGAAAAAATTCTGTGGCTTGATGGAAGATTATCTGTCACATCAGGGAATTTCGAAAGAATTATTCAAAATCGAAATCGATAATCTCAAATTGTACGGTTACGGAATCAAAGGCTATATTCTTTCGATGATTGAGGCCGCTATGAAAATTTCGAACAACACCATTCCCATTGAAATCATTGAGAAAATCATTCAATATGGAAAAGAACTGCTCGAAAAACCGATTGTTTTACTGGATGGAGTTGAAGAGACCTTGCAAGCTTTGCACGGAAAATACAAATTGGTTGTTGCCACCAAAGGAGACTTGCTGGATCAACGCCGAAAGCTTCATAATTCAGGTTTAGGACATTATTTTCACCATATCGAAGTAATGTCAGACAAGCAAGAAATTGATTATTCAGATTTGATAAAACGGCTGGAGATTAAACCTGAAGAGTTTTTTATGATTGGCAATTCTCTAAAGTCAGACGTATTACCTGTTTTGACTATTGGCGGACATGCAGTACATATCCCTTTTCATACCACTTGGGCTCATGAAAAAATTGATCATAAAGTAGAGCACAAAAATTTCAGGGCATTTGACAACATAACTCAAGTTCTGACCATATTGGAGTTATAAGAACTCATTTTTTAAAATACATGCCTAGTTAAAATGCTTTTTATTTAGTATTTTAGCTAGGCTTTTTTAATATAACCTTGCTCCATTAGAGTACATATTCCAATAGTATCTTATCATCCTAAATAAAACACAAATGAGAAAACTTTTAGATCTTGACAATTGGAATCGAAAAGAGCATTTTCTTTTTTTTAAGCAAATGCAGGAACCTTTTTTTGGTGCAAACATAGTTATCGATTGTACCAAGGCTTATGATACTGCCAAAACATCAGGCACTTCTTTTTTCATTTATTATTTGCACAAAACTCTGGTGGCAGTCAATGCTTTTGAAAATTTCAAATACCGAATAGAAAATACCCATATTTACATATATGACCGGATTGACGGATCGGCAACAATAAGCCGTTCCGATGGTACTTTCGGATTTTCGCTGATAGAATTCCATCCTGATTATACCATTTTTGAACAAAACGCAATGGCCGAAATCAACCGTATTCAAGGCACAACAGGATTACTAACCAGAGAATTTAAAGAGGATAATCTTATTCATTTTTCGGCCATTCCGTGGCTGAATTTCACCTCGCTTTCACACGCCCGGAACATGACCGCTCCCGACAGCTGTCCAAAAATTTCTTTTGGAAGAATGACAGTGTCTAAAAAAGGAAAAAGAAAAATGTCAATGTCTATCCACGCCCACCATGGATTGATGGATGCTTTGCATGTAGGGCAAATGGTGGATTATTTTCAAGAAATCATGAATCAATAAATTGTAAAACATAAAAACGGAACAATATTTGTTGATTCTTTCAAAACGAATTCCTTTTTGGCAATCAAAAGACCTATGAAAAAATTATTTCTTTTTTTTATACTAATCCAATGCAGCTCTCTTTTGAGTCAAACGCTGTTGGCTACTTCTCCACTGGAACTAAAAAAATCCAAAGAATACAGACAAATCATCAATGCCGAAAACACCAGCACCCATGATGTATTTGCTTTTGCATCCGACAAAGAAACACTTACTATCCTGAAATACAACAGTGCCTTGTTCCTAACCGGGCAATACTCATTGCCAAGACCCGATATCAGCTATAAAATAATATCAGGATACAGTTTCAGCGAAGGGGGAAATCCCACTCTTTATTGGTCTTCCAATGATTTAAGCAAAATAACCGCCGTTCAATATGATTTAAACGCCAAAACCAATACAGCTGTTAATTATGATCTGCAGTTTTTCAATCAAACCATTATTACACAATTTCAGGAAAACAACACCTTTTATATCCTGACGCAAAAACATTTTGAGCAAAAGTTGGTATTGTATATTTTTAAAGATGGTAAAAAAGAAGAAAAAACACTGGATTTCAGTTCTTTTAAATTCCAAAACAGCAAAAATGAAGCAATAACCTTCAGCCAGATTCTGGAAGTTTGCCCTATTGAAAAAATAGAAACAAATCAGTTCAATCCACTATTCAAAGGGACACAAAAAACAAAACTATACATCCTCAAAAACAGGTTGCTCTTCACTTTTGACCATAGCGACAATGAAACTCAGACATTCGATATTGACCTAACTACTTTTGAAATTCAGGAAAAAAACTTCCCGAAGACTGCAACCAAAAATTATGTAAGCCTATCCAATTCTTATTACCATGAAGGAAAAATCTACCAGATGAAAGTCAACGCTGAAGAATTGCTTTTCGAAATAAAGGATTATAAAACAGGCGAGTCTATCAAAAGTATTCCTGTCTCACCAACCGATACCATTCCTTTCAAAACTTCCCCTTTCTGGCTTCAACTCGAAGGACAAAGAGCGAAAGAAATAAAAACTACGGCCAAATTTCTGCATCAGTTAGTCTTTTTGGAAGTGGGGTTAACGGTTTACAAAACTTCTAAATCCATTTTAATAACATTGGGAGGAACGGGTACTATCCAATTTGCAGATGTTGTCAATTCATTTTCGGACACTAATCAATACAACAGTGAATTAATGTTCAGCAATATTCCAACAACTCTTTATTTTGAAAGTGTATTCGACAAAAAACTGGAGCAAAACAAGCAAAATCAGGAACCTCTTGCTGTCGATTTTATTTCCCGTTTCAGACAGGAACATACTGAGGTGACCTTGCCTAGTATCATCCGCTACAAAAACTACTATATTATGGGGTATTACGATACATACACCAAACAATACACCATGCGCAAATTTATCGATGGATTTGAAACAATGTAATCAAAGTTTTTCCTGATTGATTTTGGCTAAAAGACAATTTATACTTAGGAAACTTTTTTAAAAACCGCATATCATTTCAAATTCCTTCTGAATGTAGAAGGACTGATGCCTTTGTGTTTTTTAAAGAGTTTATTAAGATGGCTGACATCGGTTAAACCAAATTCAGCCGCAATTTCACTTAAGCGGTAAGATGTATGCTGTAAGCGGTTTTCAATCAACTGCAGTCTATAAGTATTAATGTATTGATGCAGGCTTTCTCCTGTCTGCCTTTTAAAGTATTCACTCACATAATTAGGCGACAAGTTAAAATGAGCAGCAAATTTTTCAATTTTCAAAGCTTCCGGCTCATAAATATTTTGATGTACATAACCCAAAAGCGACATGGGTTGTGCAGGATGGTATTTTTCAGCCGTATTAATCATTGCAATATTTCGGGCTGCAATAGTAATAATTGTATTTAACAACTGCTGCATCACTTCCATCTGATGGACATCACTTCTGTTTTGCTCTCTCAGTAAGGCATCTGCCAATGCCCTTATTAATTGTTTATCTGCAACGTTTTTAAGAATACAGCCTGGAAGATGGTTATGGTTAAAAAAAATATACTCCAGCTTTTGCATCCATTCTTTTGGCTGGTTTTTTAAATAGCTTTCGTTAAACCGAAGAAAGAAAAAACGGGTCGTCTCCTTAATCTCAAAACCATGAGTATCCTGCGGAAAAAGCAAAAATAATTTATTGGGTCCATAGTCCAACTGATGATTGTTGATGATTTGGATTCCCTCTCCTTCCAGAATATAAACCATTTCGAAATAAGTATTCTTGTGCTCTTGGGCAACATAATTATCAGCTTCCAATAAGCCAATTTCAAATGGTTTGTAGAGGTTTTTGATTTGCATCCTGTAAATATACCGATTAATCCAATAAATGTACCAAAAAATCAAAATCTAAGTTTTGAACTTTGCGTTAACGTAAACATTTAAAAATTTAAAAACATGAACACAACAGTTTTTTTATTACTCCGCACAGGGATTGCCATCAGTATGTTTGGTCACGGACTGGTCCGGATTCCAAAACTCGTTACCTTCAGTCAATGGATGGTTGGTACTTTTGAAAAATCAATATTACCCAAAACATTGGTTATTCCTTTTAGCTACGCATTACCGATTACTGAATTCGTAACAGGACTGTTATTACTTACCGGATTATTTACCAAACCGGCACTGCTGATTTGCAGTCTCGTGATGCTGGTTCTGCTTTTTGGCACAGCCATGATTGAAAACTGGGAAGCGATCCCGTCACAACTGCTGCACCTCCTCTTCTGTGCTGTTTTATTACAGTTTATAGAAAATAACACCTGGGCATTGGACAGTTTGTTCTGTAAGTAAAAAATCACCGCTATGAACTCACGCAGAACATTTATAAAACAAGTTGGAATGGCCAGTGCTGTCGGCATGATACCATTTCCCGATTCATTGATTGACAATCAAACACATGAAAACATGAAAACCACATCAAAATGGGCTGACGGATCCCGACTGGTCGTTTCTGTATCAATGCAATTTGAATCGGGGGGACAACCCGAAAACGCCGAAAGTCCTTTTCCGCAGAACTTGGAAAAAGGCTTCAAAGACTTCCCTGCAAAAACCTGGTACCAATATGGCTATAAAGAAGGTATTCCCAGAATGCTTGACAACTGGGACGCACTCGGAATCAAGGTCACTTCCCACATGGTAGGAACAGCTGTATTAAATAATCCGCAACTGGCAAAAGAAATTGTTGACAGAGGACACGAAGCTGCTGCCCACGGCATGAACTGGAGTTCTCAATACAACTTATCCTATGAGGCTGAAAAAAAATTTATTCAAGACGGTGCTGACGCCATTAAAAAAACGACAGGCTTTACACCGACGGGTTACAATGCCAACTGGCTACGAAGAGGGAAAAACACATTGAAAATACTGTCTGAGCTGGGATTCAAATACCACATCGATGATTTAAGCCGGGACGAACCTTTTATCATTCAAGTCGAAAACAAAGATTTTACGGTCGTTCCATACACTTTGCGCAACAACGACATTCTTTTAATTGAAGGGAAAAATTTCTCGGCAGACCAATTCTTTAATCAGGTAAAATTAGAATTTGATCAATTGTATGCCGAAAGCGAATTCAAAAGAAGACAATTATCTATAAGTTTCCATGACCGGATTGGCGGAACACCGCAAATGGTAAAAGCAGCACAGAATTTAATCCGGTACATTCAACAGCATAAAGGAGTTTCCTTTAAAAGAAAAGATGAAATTGCCGAATTGACATTACAGGACAAAACCAGCATTCGGGAAATTTAAAATATATACAAATTTAATCTTCTGAAAGACTCCCGGACCTAACTGTTTTTTAAAACAGTTAGGTCTAAAAATTATTCCAGCTTAAAGCTGTTCATTACTTTTTCTATGTCTTTTTTATAATTTTCAAATTCGCTTTGCCTGGCCGAAAAAGTCAACACATAGGCTTTGTTGTTTTTTACGAAATCATATTGCAGAAATTTCAAATTCAAACCATTAAAATTAGCTTCAAAAATCAGGATTTGGTATTCCTGCCCATCTGTTTTTTTCCGGATACTTTCTATAAGCCTGCCATTTGCTTTAATCTGTTTTTCCGAAATTTCCACAAATTGATCCAAATCATACTTCAAAACTTCAAGATTTTGAATCATCAAATTAATATTTTCCGAAAAGTCATCCCCGGGATTGGTTGGCGTAAACAAATAAAATTCCACACCATTTCGCCCGCTTTCATCCAGTCGAAAAGTAGAATCGTAGCGTATGGAATATCCTTTTTTGTTGATTTCTTTAATACCTTTTTGAAGTTGCGGTGCCTCGTCTTTTTTACTCATTTGACAGCCTGCAATTACAATGGCAACGATAAGCAGTACTAACAATTTATATTTCATTTGGTTTATGCTAACTGATATTAAATATTTTCTTTGCTGATCCATTTCCCCACTCTTGGCGGAACATAACTCTCCATTTTCTCCAAAAGACCTTCAATCGAATCACTAACCAAAAGCATTTGTTGGTTTACTTCTTTCAAAAGGCCTTTGTTTACCATTGTCTTTGTAAAAACAATCAAAGCGTCAAAATAACCGTCAATGTTTAAAAGAGCGATTGGTTTTTTATGCAGTCCCAGTTGCGCCCAGGTCAGCATTTCAAAAAGTTCGTCCATAGTCCCGAAACCTCCCGGAAGAGCGATTACGCCGTCGCAAAGGTCATTCATTTTTGTTTTTCGTTCGTGCATTGTTTCAACCAAAAATAATTCGGTTAACTGTTTGTGGGCAATTTCCTTTGACCTCAAAAAGTTGGGCAGAACCCCGATTGCTTTTCCGCCATTATTCAAAACACCGTCGGCAACAGCTCCCATAAGTCCTACGTTGGCGCCACCATACACCAATTCAATGTTGCGTTTGGCCAATGTTTCTCCAAGCAAAGTTGCCTGCGAAGTATAAATCTCTTCGGTTCCTGAACTGGAACCGCAGAATACGGTAATTCGTTTCATTTTCAGCTTGTTTTAAAATAAATGCGACTGGTTTAAACCTTCAATCTAAACTCCGATTATTGCAGTTCAAAGCTATTCATCACTTTTTCCATCTCTTTTCGATAGTTATCAAATTCAGTTCTCTTTGCCGAAAAAGTCAGCACGTAGGCTTTATCGTTTTTCACAAAATCATATTGCAGAAATTTCAAATTCAAACCATTAAAATTACCTTCAAAAATCAAGATTTGATATTCCTGTCCGTCTTTTTTCATTCGGGTGCTTTCGATGAGCTTCCCATTTGCCTTAATTTGTTTTTCGGAAACTGAGACAAACTGATCCAAATCATATTTCACTGTTTCCAGATTCTGAATCATCAAATTAATATTTTCAGAAAAGTCATCATCTGGTTTTGTCGGCGTAAACAAATAAAATTCCACACCATTTCGCCCGCTTTCATCCAGTCGAAAAGTAGAATCGTAGCGTATGGAATATCCTTTTTTGTTGATTTCTTTAATACCTTTTTGAAGTTGCGGTGCCTCGTCTTTTTTACTCATTTGACAGCCTGCAATTACAATGGCAACAATAAGCAGCACTAACAATTTGCGTTTCATTTGGTTCAGTTTTGTTAACGAATTATCTAACGTTTACAGGAATAACAATATTATGTAAAAACCCGTTAGACATTTCAAATATACTGATTAACACTCACAAATCATTTAATAGTTTTGCCTTTAAAATTTCAATCCCTCAAGTAAAAAAAGTGATTTATTTGGTTTCAAAGGCTTAATTTTGCATTTCATAATACCTAATACAAAAACTATGTCTTTTCAACCTGTTTTTGATGAATTCTGGGAAAAAGTAAAAGAAAGTATCGCCAATAAAACCTACGCCAAATTGACTTTGGCCAAAACAATCGGCGATACGGATTTGAAAAATATTTATGTCCGCCCGGTTTTGAATGACGGGGCTTTTAGCCTTTCTGTTATAGCGCGCTACAAGACTGAGGAAATTGAAAGTTTTCATTCGCTTGACGAGACTTATCTTGTTCTTGCGCCTTATATGAACAATCCTTTCCTGACGGCACTTTTGTTCACTACCGAAAATGACATCACTTTCAAACTGAACAAAAAACGCGCAGGAAGCATTATTGTACAAGCTCCGACCTTTAAAAATCCATCGGATGTGATTCTGGAAATGAAGGAAAAAGGACTTTAGACTTTAAAAGATAAAAAAATAAAATCTGCCTTCTAAATTCTTAAATTTATAATTGACCATCCCATTCGGCATAAAACTGGGCTAGGAATCCTTGCATATATTGATGCCTTTGTTCCGCTATTTCTTTGCCTGTTTCAGTATTCATTTTATCTTTCAGCAACAGCAATTTTTCATAAAAATGGTTGATTGTTGGCGCTTGATTGTTTTTATACTCTTCTTTGCTCATATGCAGTTTGGGCGCAATATTTGGATCATACATCGCCCTGTTCTTGAATCCTCCATAATTGAACGCCCGGGCAATACCAATGGCTCCTATGGCATCCAAACGGTCCGCATCCTGAACGATATCCAATTCTATGGACGAGAACGTCTTTTCGGTCGTTCCTCCTTTGAAAGAGATATTATCGATAATTTGGATAACATGTGAAATTACAGTCTCAGAAGCTCCTTGATTTTCCAAAAAATCTCGGGCGGTTTTTGGGCCAACGGTTTCATCACCGCCGTGAAATTTACTGTCGGCTATGTCGTGAAGCAAAGCTCCAAGTTTTACAACTGTCTCGTCACATTCCTCTCCGCCAGCTATCAATAATGCATTCTTATACACCCTTTGAATATGGAACCAATCATGTCCGCCTTCGGCATTGGCTAATTGTCCTTTTACAAAAAGTATGGTTTTATTAATTAAATCCAGATTACTCATTTTCTGTTTATTTTTATAAAAAAAGCTGATTTTTAAAGTCTAGACCTCAAAAATCAGCAATGTTATTTTCAATGGCAATGTCAATGCCTAAAATCTGAAATCTACAATCTTGCCGGCTCAACCCATTTGAATTGGAATGACTCTTGAGGAATAACCAATCGCTCTGAAATTTTTGCCATTCTGGCTGGTAATTTCATCAGATAATCTCTGGCTTTTTCGGCCTCGGCAGTAAGACCTGTAATTTTATCAATTTCCCATTTGTCAATTAATTTTTGCATAATATCCACATAATCATTGGCAGTATATACTCCAATTCGTTGTGCAGAATCAGAAAAATGCTCAAAAGCCGAGCTGATTTTTTGTCCTGATTCTCTCAGGAAATGAGCCGGCATCACAATTTTTTGTTTCATCATGTATTGGAAAGCCAGCATCATTTCGCTTGGATCCAATTTGAAAATTTCGGTTACAAAATGGCTGTAGGCGTGATGGTGGCGCATTTCGTCTCCGGCAACCATTTTACACATTTTGGACAATTTTTTGTCACCGTATGACTTAGCCAATTGCGAAACTCTGTTGTGGGAAACATAAGTTGCCAATTCCTGAAAACTCGTATAAACAAAGTTTTTATAAGGATCACGGCCTGTTCCAATGTCAAACCCGTCATTGATCAAATGCTGTGTTGTCATTTCGATTTCGCGCATATTCACACGCCCGGACAAATACAGATATTTATTCAGTAAATCTCCGTGACGGTTCTCCTCACCTGTCCATTCGCGAACCCATTTAGACCAACCGTTTCTGCCTTCGTTATCGACACCTTCAAGTTCCATCAACCAGTTTTCATAGGTTGGCAAAGCCTCTTCAGTAATCATATCTCCAACCATAGCTACCCAAAAATCATAGGGTAAATCTTTGGATATTTCTCTCAATTCTTTTACTTCTTCAAGGAAATTATCGCTTTCGGAATTAGGCAAAAAATCAGAAGGCTGCCATATCTTTTCTACAGGAATCAGATACTGCTCCATAAATCCTTCAACTTTGTTTTCCAGAAACTGCATTACTTCCAGACGAATGTTTTTTATAGACATTATATATAAATTATTAAATTTTTACTCCATTTTTGACTGCCGATTCAGTCTTTTGCATAATCTCACTAAACTCAAAATCCTTCACTGCAAATGCGTCATGAACCTCTAAGCTGATATGGCTTCCTAAGCCATAAGGAAAAGTTCCATATCGTAAGAGTTTCCACGAATTATTGATACTGATGGGAACTACATAAGCCGACGGTGCATTCTTGCATAAAATTTTTACTCCTGTTTGTGCAAACTCTTTTGGTATGCCGTTGCGGCTTCTAGTCCCTTCCGGAAAAATTACTGCCGAACGTTTATGTTTTTCAATATAATCTGCTATTTTTTTGATAGTCGGTATGGCTTGCTTTGGATCCTTACGATCAATCAATACCGAACCTCCATGGCGCAAATTGAAAGAAACACTTGGCACTCCCCTTCCTAATTCTTTTTTGCTTACGAATTTGGGATGATATCTTCTCAAAAACCAAATTATAGCAATGATATCATATAAACTCTGATGATTCGCAACAAAAATAATCGGCACCCCCTTCGGTACACTTTCTGCATTTTTACAACTAAAAGTCGTTCCCAACAAAAGAACAATTTTCAGTAATATAAAATTCAGGTAATCAACACTTTTTTTATGGGCCTGATAACCAAATACGTGCAAACAAATCCATTGAATAGGATGAAATACCACTAAAGTCAACAACACTAATATTAAAACAATAATAGATAAGGGGTACGAAATTAACTTTTGCATACTATTAAATTTGCCACAAAAGTAAGAAATATATTTTTAGCACTATTTATAACTCCATCAATTAATCTTTTAAACCATATTTATTTGCAAAACAGAAAGTTACAAAAATATTATCATTTATCAATCTAATAAAAAAGAAACTTTAGCTCCAAATCTAAATCGTTTTCTATCACAAACAGACTGTTGCACGACTTCACTTTAATTGTAACTTTGCCAACATTATAATAATACACTGTATTTAAAAAAATGAACTTCACCTATCCCAAAAACGAAAAACTCAAAAGCAAAATAGCTATTGGATTATTATTCACCGAAGGCAAATCGGTTTCGAAATACCCTTTGCGATTGGTTTACAATCCGGGGACTTTTGGCGAAGGCGAAAAAATAAAAATGGGAGTTTCGGTTTCCAAGAAATATTTTAAAAAAGCGGTTGACCGCAATTATTTCAAACGTCTGTTACGCGAAACCTACAGACTCAACCAACATTTACTCAAGGATAATCTGGACCAGCCTTACTCTTTTATGTTTTTTTACCAAAGCAAAGACCGATTGTCATTTGAGGAAATCAACACCAAAACCATACAGTTGTTCGAGAAATTTGCAGCCCAAATTAAGACAACAACAGAAAACAAAAAAGAATAGCCATTGTAAAAAAACAAATTAACCGAGGTTTTATTAACCGAGGTCTTGTTTTTAATTCTTATTTTAGTACAATATAAATTAGCCCATTGAAAATGAGAACCTCTTTTTTCCAAAAAAAATTCATAATTCCGGTTGTTGCTTCCGCCTTTTTGTTTGTGGGGGTAAGTTTCAAAGATGACTATTTTGAGATTGCCAAGCAATTGGAAATTTTCACGACGCTATTCAAGGAACTGAACAAGAATTATGTCGATGAAACCACTCCGGCCGAGTTGATGAACAATGCCATCAAAGGAATGTTGGGTTCACTTGATCCCTATACCGTTTATTTCAATGAGCAGGAAGTACTCAAATTCAAAATCAACAATACGGGTGAATACACCGGAATTGGGGCATTAATAACCCGTAAAGACGATAAACTGATTATAAAAGAACCTTATAAAAATTTCCCTGCCGACAAAGCGGGACTCAAAGCCGGTGACGAAATCATACAAATTGGCGACACACCTTTGGCCGACTTCAAAGATGATGCTTCACAATTATTGAAAGGTTCCAAAAACACCAAAATCGACATCAAATACATTCGTCAGGGAAAAACCAATTCGACTGTAATTGTTTTGGACGAAGTCGAAATCAAATCGGTTCCCTATTATGCTAAAATCGATGACAAAACAGGTTATATCGTGTTGGATCATTTCAACCGAAAAGCCTCGACCGAAACCAAGGAAGCATTGGAACAATTAAAAAGTCAAGGTGCCGAAAGAATTGTCCTTGATCTGAGAGGAAATCCCGGCGGACTATTGAACGAAGCAGTAAATATCTGTAATCTTTTTGTTCCAAAAAATGAAATCATCGTAACGACAAAATCCAAAATAGAAAAACACAACAACACCTACAAAACATCGAAAGACCCAATCGACACAACGATTCCCTTAGTGATTTTGGTTAACGGCCGAAGCGCATCGGCCTCGGAAATTGTTTCGGGGGCTTTACAGGATTTGGACCGCGCGGTAATTTTGGGAAGCCGAAGTTTCGGGAAAGGTTTGGTCCAAAGACCTGTGGAATTAACCTATGGCACACAGCTCAAAGTAACCATTTCACGTTATTACACCCCTTCTGGAAGATGTATCCAGGCACTGGATTACGCCCATAAGGACAAAAATGGAGTGGCTATCAGAACCGAGGCCAAAAACTACAACGCCTTTAAAACCCGTAAAGGGCGTACCGTTTATGATGGTGGCGGAATCCTACCGGATATCGAGATGGAAGAAACCAAAACCAGTCCGATTGCCAGTGCATTATTGAAAAACGACGGTATATTCAACTATGCGACTTATTACTATTACAAAAACCCGAATTTAGGTATCAAAATTCCGGTTATCACCGAGGCTGATTATGCCGATTTCAAACAGTTTTTGAAAAACCAAAAAATCACTTTTGACACAGATACAGAAGTGGCTTTGAAAAACACTTTGGCGACAGCCAAAAAAGAAAAACTGGACGATGCCATTGCTGTCGAATACAAACAATTACTGACTTCGCTTCAAAAATCGGAAAATGCTTTGCTGGATAAAAACCAAAAAGAAATTAAAGGTTTATTATTAGACGAAGTTATCAAACGTTATCAATATCAGGAAGGCCTTTACGATTATTATATCAAAAACAACCCTGAAATCAAGAAAGCGGTCAGTATTTTAAACACTACCGCTGAGTATAATTCGATTTTGAAGATTTGATTTCATTAAAAAACGATTATATTTCTGATATTTTTTTCGTGAAGTTTGTCATTCCGAAGAATGAGGAATCTCCATTAGTTAATCACGTTTCGGAATGGCTTGCGGAGATGCTTCCTTCGTCAGCATGACAAGATTGTGGATTCTTGGACGGCAAGAAAAGACAGTCAATTCTAAGAATTCAATCACTCTCTCACCATTTCGATGTGCGGAATATCATCCTCCAGATACATTTCGCTGGATTGCACAAAACCTAGGCTTTCGTAGAATTTTTTAAGGTATAGCTGAGCACCGATGGTGATTTGGCTTTCGCCAAAATGTTCCTGAATACCTTTAATAGCTTTCTTCATCAATTCCTGTCCCAATTTTCTGTCTCTGTAATCCGGATCTACCGTTACTCTTCCAATCGAGGCATTGTCAAAAGTAATTCCTGATTTGAAAAGACGGGCGTGAGCCACAATTTTACCTTCAAAAGCCCCAAAAAGATGCAAAGCGATCTTATCCTTGCCGTCAAGATCGAGATAGACGCAGTTTTGCTCTACTACAAAGATTCTGCTTCGTAATTGGAGTATATCATATAATTCATTTACTGATAGTGCCTCAAAAGGGCTTATTTTCCATTCTATGGTCATGTGCGGTTCTTATTTATTTTTTGATATTTTTACTCCTTTCAAAATAGTTTCCAATTCATGCATAAAATCACGTCTTTCCTGAGAAGGGACGTAACAAAATCCTTCCAGATAAATAATTCTTTGTTTTCGATTATCCACAACAAGAAAACTTATAAATGGACCGAACATAAAACTATTTTTCAACCGCCATGTTCCCCTGGTTTCATAAGCCAGGTTACCATCCAAAGTTGTTTTCGAAAGATAAAGCGGATAGGAAGTATCAATATACATACTTGATGAAGACTCTTCTCCTTTGATGAAAGCAGTTCCAATGGAATCTTGAATTTTCACAACCTGATCCAAAACATTCCCACCTAGATTAACATCACTTTTTGGGAATTGCGTAACCAAAATACTTGTACTCCCGCTCGTAAACTCTTTTTTCAGCCAAACAAAATTTCCATTTTTGATGCTGTAAGAATAACTCTGAGGTACTTTCAAATCAAGGTGAAATTGTTTCTGAACCGATTTAAGCGTTACAACAGAATCTTTCAATAGTTCCTGTTGGGCTTCAAACTCACCTTTCCTGATTTTTTCAATAATTACCGGGGTGTTTTTTTCGATTAATTCCAGAAGTACCGCAACTGTTTTTCCGGTAATGTGAAATACATTTTGCGGTGTGGCATATTGATTTTTTTGAACTGCAAAACGATTCTCATTTCCCTTTTTGACAACAATAATAACTCTGCTTTTAGTTACAAAACCTTCCATAACATCAGTAGGATACTGATTAATATCAAAAATAGGTTCCTCTTTCGGCAGACCATCAACAGGGCATGCAAATTTATTCCTGATGCTGTCACCGACAACACCATTCCATAACTGATCGCCTATTACTATTGAAATAGAATTGATTTTTCCTGTAGATTGCCTTGAACTATTGTCTTTTTTTTTGGAACAAGAAAAAAGAACAGCAACAAATAGAAATAAAACAGCAGTTTTTTTCATTTTTAAAAAGACTGAATAGACTTCAAATATACTGCAGTTTATTCAATTATCCTTTTATTTTCAATCCCATACCAGGTTTTAAGTCATCTCCTGTAATATTGTTCCATTTTTTCAAATCAGAAACCGTAACTCCAGGGTATTTCTTGGAAATACTAAATAATGAATCACCTTTTTGAACTAAATAATCAATATCTTCATTTTTGGATGAAGCTAAAACAATGTCTTTTTTCTTAAAAGAATCGACAGTAGCATTGTTGGTATTAATCGCTATTTCGTTTTTTGCGACTATCAAAGAATTTCCAACAGCTATATTATTTGAATGCAGATTATTCCATTGTTTTAAGTCGGCTAAAGAAGCACCAAACTTTTTTGCAATAGTACCAAGATTATCACCTTTCAATACTTCGTAATGGATATCTTTTAGTTCTGGAACTGCTGTTGAAGCAACTGCAGTTACATCAGTCACAGGTACAAGCGTATTACTAACCTGCAATGAATCCCCTAATTTAATATTTGGTGAAGTAAGATGATTCCATACTTTGATTTCTGCCACAGTAGTATTATTCTTTTTGGCAATCGTATTTAAATTATCGCCTTTTTGAACGATATAAAAATTCGATGAATTATCGGCAAGTGAATCTGTTTTAACTAAAGTTGCTTTACTATCCTTACTTGCAAAACCGCTATTATCTTTTTCCGCTGCAACTTTATTTTTATCACTATTTGAAGCCACTTGAACGGTTCTTGAAGCAGCATCTTTTTCGATAATTATTTTTAATGATTTTCCGGCTGCTACAGAATTCCCCTTTAAACGGTTCCATTTTTTCAAATCAGAAACTGCAACATCATTCCTTTTTGCAATATCACCAAGATTATCGCCACGCCTCACTTTATAATATTTCACTTTGGTATTGGAAGCTAAAGCTGAAGCTGTGGAATCCTTTATAAAATTAGATTTCCTCCCCTCATTAACTTTCTCTCTTTTGTCCATTTCGTACTGAACATAAGCATATATTTTATCCTCATTAGAAGTGAAAACACCGACTTTACAAGAAGGTAAAGTCAGATAATGATATTTACCCTCATATTTTGGAATCACATTGCGTTTGAAAGAAGGATTCAATGCCTGAAGCTGCTCAACGGGAATATCCAGTAAATTGGAAATTTGAGCAAATGACATTTCTTTTTTAACCATTACAGTATCGGTGGCAAAATGTCTGACTAAAGCTTTCTTGGGAACGATACCATGTTCTTTATGGTATTCGTAAATGTACATTGTGGCGAGGAAAGCAGGAACATAACCTTGCGTTTCTTGTGGCAGGAATTTTTTTATGTTCCAAAAATTTTGCTGACCGCCGGAACGACGAATAGCTTTTGTAACATTTCCTGGTCCTGAATTATAAGAGGCCAATACTAAGTCCCAGTCATTAAAAATAGTGAACATATTAGTCATATACTGTGCAGCCGCTTCAGAAGATTTTAAAGGGTCAGACCTTTCATCTACATAAGAATCGATGTTCAGGTTGTATTGCTTTCCTGTTTGATACATAAACTGCCACAAACCGGTTGCTCCAACTCTTGAAACAGCTTTTGGATTCAATGCCGATTCCACTACTGCTAAATATTTTATTTCCAAAGGCACATTCTGTTTAGCCAATGCTTCTTCAAAAAGGGGAAAATAATATTCGGCAACCGCCATTTGATTTGCAAAAGCTTTTCGTCTGTTTTTAAGGAAAGATTTTATTAGGTTTTCTAATCCCTGATTGTATTCGATATTAAAAGGAGATTTAGCATCCATTGCAGCAAGTCTTGCTTTCAGTAATTCAGTAGGAAGCTCTTTGTCGATATCTTTATCAATGTTTACTGTATTGATTTCCTCTTCCAAATTGTTATAAATATCAAGAGTACTACCAATTTGATTCATCCACAAACTATCCGTTTTAACAGTACGGTCGTATTTAACAAAGCTGTTTTTTATGGAGTCCAAAAAAGAAACAGGCCGTTCGGCGCTTACTGTTTCTGATTTCTCCACAGAATTCTGAGAGAATACTGTAAAAGAAAGCAAAAGAAAAAAAGAAAGGGTGGTATTTTTTATTGTCATAACTGTAATTTCAATTCGCTATTATTCAAACGATTACAAACTGATTCATGCAAACTTAGAATGTATTTTCTAATTAGAATCATAAATAATGTTAAAAATACAAAAAAATTCGACATTTAACCTAATTTTTTAAATTTTGTAAGCAAATAGTTTCAAAAAACAACTAAAATGTTAATCCAAATTCAAAACAAATGACCCGTTAAAAGTAAGCTAAAGTCAAAACACTAACTTAAAATATATTTTTGAAGTAAAGTAATTAAAAATGAAAGCAGATAAAATAGGACTCGACAGCTATATTAATACAAGGTGCCTTTTCTTATTAACGTAAATTACTGTATTTTAGTATATTGCAATAAAAAACCTTTAGTCTCAATTAAGAAACTAAAGGTTAAATTGATTTTCAAAAAAGTATAACTAACTGTTTAAAAATTCAAAGTGCAGGCATTGATGCCAAAATCAAGACTATTTAGTCTAATATTGCAGCAATTCCAGGTAATGTTCTTCCTTCCAGCATTTCCAGCATAGCACCACCGCCAGTAGAAACGTAACTCATTTTTTCTTCAAAACCGAACTGTTTTACGGCTGCTACAGAATCTCCTCCTCCAACTAATGAGAAAGCTCCGTTTTCAGTAGCTGCAGCGATATAATTTCCAAGTGCAATAGTTCCTTTGGCAAATGTTTCCATCTCAAAAACACCCAACGGTCCGTTCCAAAGAATAGTTTTGGATTCCAAAATCACTTTTTCAAAATTTGCTAAAGATTTTGGACCAGCATCAAGACCTTGCCATCCATCAGGAATTTCTTTTACATCCACAATTTGAGTATCTGCAGTATTAGAAAAATCATTAGCTGCAACAACATCAACAGGAATATGAATTTGAACACCTTTTTCTTTTGCCTGTTTCAAAATATCTAGAGCCAAGTCTAATTTGTCATTTTCACAAATAGAGTCTCCTACTTTACCTCCCAAAGCTTTAATAAAGGTAAATGTCATTCCCCCACCGATAATCATATGATCTACTTTGTCAAGAATATTCTCAATAACTGTAATTTTTGAAGATACTTTTGATCCTCCTAAAACTGCAGTAACAGGTTTTTCACTGTTTTTCAAAACTTTGTTTAAACTGTCAATTTCTTTGGCCAACAATGTTCCGAAACATTTGTTTTCTGGAAAAAACTGAGCGACAATAGTAGTTGAAGCATGCGCTCTGTGTGCTGTACCAAAAGCGTCATTAACGTAAATATCTCCAAGTGAAGCCAAATCTTTTGCAAAAGCAACATCTCCCGCTTCTTCTTCATCATGAAAACGTAAATTTTCCAATAATAATACTTGCCCCTGTTTCAAGTTTTTTGCAGCTTCCTGAGCCTCTGTACCAACACAGTTGGAAGCAAATTGAACAGGTGTTCCTAAAATTTCTGAAGTTGTTTTTAAAATATGTTTTAAAGAATATTTGTCTTGAGCTCCTTTTGGTCTTCCTAAGTGTGACATTAAGATTACACTTCCGCCTTGATTCAAAATAGTATCTATAGTAGGTTTTGCCGCTTCGATACGGGTTGTATCAGTTACATTAAAATTTTCATCCAAAGGAACATTAAAATCTACTCTTATTATTGCCTTTTTATTATTGAAATCAAAATTATTCAAAGTCTTCATGGTTCTTTTTTTTAGTTGTTTTTGAAAGAATAACAAAGATATAACTTTTAAATAAGTATTAAATTTCAAAATTCTAAAAAAATTATGAATTTACTAACGAAATCGATGTAAATTAAGAATAAGCACAAAAGATTAAGGCAAATAAACATTAGTTTTCAGCCAATAGCCGTTAACTGTAAACAGACAACCAATCCCTCTAAACATTAGCAGTAAAAACAAAAAACACAAACTAATTCCGAAACCGGAACTCGTTTGTGTTTATATGCATTATAAAAAATACTATCTAATCATGAACAGGACTCTGCGTACAAGGACAGTTACTAACCCCTTGCAGGAATCTGAAACCGATAGTCAGGGAATGTGTTCCTGAATTATGTCCTGCCAATTCGTTATCCAAAGTAACTTGGTAAGAATAACCCATTGAGAAATATCCTTTAGTAAATCCAATCATAGGACCTACTCCAAGAGGCTTTCCAATCTGATCGTTCAAAAAACGATAAGTTGCTCCCACCCAGTAATAGTCTTCATATCGGTTAAATTTTCTATATTTTATATTTAAGTCGGTATTAGAACGTCCGTCACTTTGAAATAACTGATAAAAAGCAGATGGTTCAATCTCTGACCTGTTCCCTATATCCAAAACATAACCAGTATAAAATTGGTAATTTGTAAGCAAATTAGGCTCTATTTTAGTTGTTGTAAAATCAATATTCTTTTGTAGAATGTTCGTTGCTGTACCGCTTACATAAAATCCTTTATTACGGTACAAAAGTCCCACCTCAAAGTTATTATTGTTAGTAGAACGGTCTCCGTTAATACCTGCATCAGGAGGAAGGTTGCTTATATCAGGAACATTAATCCGAAATGAGTTGTATATATACGAAAGTCCGAACGAAAGATACTGCTTGGAATAATAATCCAAAATAATATGATGCGCGAAGGTAAGTTTGCCTCCGTTTTGCCTTGTATTTCCATTGGAATCGTTGTACAAAGTCAAACCGACACCTGATTGATCCAATACTCTAAAATCAGCATAAAGAGCCTGACTCTGGGGAGCGTCTTCAACACCTACCCATTGTTTATAACCATTAAGGTTGATTCTGAAGTTATCCCCGATACCAGCATAACTGGGTGAAATAACATATGGATTATCGGCCAAATATTGTGTAGCTACTGGAACATTCAACTCTTGACTGTAACCTGCTGTTACAGTCAAAAGGAAAATGCTGATTAAGATCTTTTTCATTTTATTTTTCATTTTGGATAACTACTCACTATTGTTATCTGTATAAAGTAAAGTGGCCTATAAATTCACGATCATCTTTAGAATGTCTCAATTTCAATACATACCAGTAATCACCCATTGGCAACTCTGTCCCGTTGTATTTACCATCCCACGATTGTCCTGAACCGAAAGTTCCAACCTGACGCCCATAACGATCATACACAACGAATTTAATATCTGGATAGTTTTCAGTATTTGTTGGTTTCCATGAATCAAAATCACCATCACCATTTGGTGTAAATATTGGTGGAATAATAATATCAATGAAATCAAAATGCTTAGTCACCACGAATGAACATCCGTTGCTGTCAGTCACTTTCACTTCATAATCACCTGATCTGAAATAAATGTATTTATTGTTAGAGCCTATAGACTCTCCATTTACAGTGAACTGGTAAACTCCGGAACCACCTGTAACAGTCGCAACAATTTCATTTAATCCGCCAAGATCTAAAGTCATGTTTAACGGATCGATTTTATCAATCATAAACGTATCCGTTGCATCAATACAACCGTTTTTATGGTGAACCATTATAAAGTGTTCTCCTGGTGTCAGATTCGTAAACACATTACTGCCTTGCTCAACACCTGAACTATCCAAAGAGTATTTAACATCTGCTGGAATGTTGCTTGGATCAATTGTTACGGTTACCTTATTAGCAGGTTTATCATCAACACAGTCATTAGATACAGCTGCTGTTGGATTTAGCAAAACAGATGGATCCAATGCTACAGGCAATTCATAAGTACAGCTGTTTGCATCTTTGATATAAACCGTATGATTTCCACCTGTAAGTCCAGTGAATTTAACCTGATCTTGAACATAAACACCTTTAGGATCATCAAGAGTCGTGCTATAAGGCGCAACCCCACCGGTAATTCCTATAATAAACTCACCCGTTTTTTCACCGGAACATAACTCTTGTTTAACGCTAAGCGGATCAACTGTACCGGCAATTGGCTGTGGCTCATTGATATCGAATTCGTAATCAAATTTACAACCTCTTATATCTTGAATGATTGCTTTGTAATGTCCTATTTCTAAATTCAGGAATGTTCCGTCTACTACAAATTTATCAAGATCCGGACTCAAAGCAAACTTAATGATTCCTGTACCACCTGAAGCAGTAAGAACCAATTTACCGTCACCGTTACCATTACAAGTTACATCTGTCACAACAGGTGTGTAAGCTAATGGAGAAGCTGGTTGAGTGATCGTAATTGATTTACGGATTGCTGTACAATCTCCACTTTTCACTTCTACAATATAATTACCAAACACCAAACCTTTAAAGTAACCAGGGGTAGGTTGTAAAGGTGCAGGTGTAATAGCTGCTCCAGCACTGTTCAACAAGGTATAGATATAATTTCCAGCACCTCCATTGGCAACCGCAGTTATTTCTCCACTATTATCACCAAAACAGCTAATGTATGGTGCATCATCTACAAATTTAAATTCAAGTGGTTCCAAAGGAACAACTGAAGAACTGTTCGATGCATAACTCACACAACCTTTACTGTCTTTCACATAATAGAAGTGGTCAACAGGAACTGTTGTAAACGGCACTGAGAATGTTATACTATTAGTAAATGAACCCAAAGAATTAGTAAAATTAGCATCTGCATAATATGTATATGGTCCTGTTCCGCCAACTGCTGATAAAGTAAGTGTTGCAGGGCTCATACATGTTTGAATAGAAGTACCTACTAAACTTGCAGTTACTATGTTCGGTTCATTTATTACCACTGTATTGGTAACAGCTGAACATGTCCATGTATCTGAAACAATAACTTTATAGCTGGCTGCACCCAAGTTGGTGAACACATTAGATGATTGCGGTCCATTAAGAGTAACTCTGCCATCAGCAAAAGTAGTTTCCAAAGTATAGTTATAAACCCCTGAGCCTCCAGTTACCGGCAGATTAACAGTAATAGTTGCATCAGTATCTTCAAAACAGCTTAGAGTTGTTTTATTAACACCTATCGTAGCTGCAATTGGAGTCGGATTCACAAAATTCACCTGAACCTGATCCACACATGTTTTAGTGTCTCTTACTTTTACAATATAATTACCAGCAACTAAACCAGTAAATTGTGTACTACCTGACCAAGTTTTGATAGCAGTTCCAGCAAGAGTTTCCAATTGGAATTCATATCCTCCCGGCCATCCGCCAACAGCAGTCACAGAAATACTTCCATCATTGTTACCCGTAATACAAGTTATTGCAGTATGAGTTTCGCTAATTTTTAACACTGCTGTAGGTCCGGTAATTGTAAAGCTTTTTGAAACAGTACATTTAGGACTGTTAGTCAAAGTGGCTGTAACAGTATAAGTTCCTGCGGCTAAACCACTCAAATTAATTGGTCCGGCACTAACTGCTGTACCTCCAGGTAAACTATTACCCAAAGCATCAACCAATGTATAGGTAAATGCGCCTGCCTGATTTCCATTATTAGTGTCTCTATCAACTAAAGTAACTTTAGCACTGCCGTTCGTTCCGCTAAAACAAGTAACATCTACTACATTGTCAATAGTTAACTCAAAAGTATTAGGTTCAAAAACATAATGTACTTCCTGAACACTGCATCCAGTTGTTAGATTAGCTGCTGTGATAATATAATTGCCTACCGCCAATCCAGTGAAAACACCTGTTGGATTTGAAGGGAATACTAATGCTCCGGAAACATCAACCAAAGAGTATTGAATACCTGCAATTGCAGTACCGGAAGCATCAACAGCTGTAGCAGTTATATTTTCCAGATTGGCACAAGTAATTGCATTATTTACAACAACTTTTACCTTGTCAATAGCTGTAAATGGAGCAATAGAAATTGGAGCTAGAGTACTACCCTGACAACCCTTATTGTCATAAACATTAACAACATAAGAACCTCCGGATACATTTGTCTCAATAAAAACATTACTTGATCCTCTTTGTACGGTAACGCCTCCTCTAATGAACTCATAAATTAGATATGTTCCAGATCCACCTCTAACCCCGCTTACAGTAATAGTAGCAAAGTTTCCAGTGTTTCCAGTAGTACAACCGAATTGTGCTACTGCTGGAGCAGGAACCGTAATAGTTCCAGGTTCGGTTACAGGAATAGAAGCTGAAGCCGGACAACCTCTTCCAGAAATTACACTAACTGTATAATTTCCAGCGGTTAAACCTGTAAACAAGTTCGATGTCTGAGGTGTACCTCCGTTCAGACTGTACATATAAACCGGATTATCATTTACGCCTGCCGCAGGTGTTGCCATCGAAGCAATAATAGTACCGTCATTTCCACCTTTGCAAGATACAGGAGTAGTACTTAAAATAAATCCTGTAACCGGTGTCGCAGCAGTCAATTTGACTGGAACATAAACTTCACAAAAAGTAGATGTGTCTTTTACACCCATAGTATGAGATCCGGATACTACAGAATTGAAAACAGCTGCAGCTCCAAAAGCACCGCCGTCAATATTATAAACATAATTTCCAGATCCTCCGGTAGTACTTACGTTTATTACTCCATCATTATTGGCACAAGAAGGAGAAGTAACTACTTTCGATGTCAATACTAATGGTTGCAAAATAGTTACCGGCGTTGAGGCAGAAAGACAACCATTGGCATCTTTAACTGTAACATTGTAAGCTCCAGGAGCATTTACTGTAATAACATTTCCAGTTTGGAAACTAACTCCATCCACGCTGTATTGCAATGCAGAGCTGAAACCGCTTGCCGTTACAGTAATACTGTAAGTACCTGTCAGACTTGGACATTGTGTAACAACTGCTGAAGATATAATTGGTTTTGCGTCTAAAAGAATTGGTTGAACATTATTGGTATCACAACCATTAGCATCTTTAACATACGCTATCCAATTCATGTCTGAACCGTTATTAGTATCGATAACCAACTTATTGCCTACAACAAAACTTGCTGCTCCCGGAACCGGGTCAGAAGCTCTGGCAATTGCATATTTATAAGGTGCAGTTCCTCCGTTAGCTGTTATTGTAACAATAGCAGTATCATTATTACAATTAATATTGGTTGCCGCTGAAGTTGAACTTAAAGCAACAGACGGCTCATTAATTGTAAAGTTGAAAGGAGCTGAACAACCCGAAACATTATCAACAATCGTGAAAGTATAATTACCCTTAGGTAAATTAGTATAAGTAAATACATCTCCGCTTTGAGTCATTGTACCTGCACTAGGAGATAATGAAGGCGTATAACTTCCCGAAGTAATGTAATTTGCTGCTGTAAACTTTATTGCTCCGGTCGCACCGCCTTTACAAAACACGTCATTCACTAATTGTGCTGTAACCGAAATTTTATCAGCTTCTTTTACAACAATTGATTTAGTCGTGCTGCAACCGTTAGCATCTGTTACTTTAATAACATAAGTATCAGGAGCAAGATTTGGGAAACTGTTTGATACACTTGGCGCCGTTACGGCTGTTGCAGGTGAAATAATTTCATATTTATATGAACCAAACCCACCTGTCACAGAATTTACAGTTACTGTAGAAACTGCAGGGATTGTAGAGCAATAAATAGGACTAGCTGTTAAGTCCATGTCTTTTGGAGGCGTATACGGCAATACAGTAGCTGTATGAGCTCCAACAGTACTACAACCATTAGCATCGTGAACAACATAATTAATAGTTTTAGCAGAATTTACCGTAAACGAAGGTGATGACTGGAATGTAACACCTCCATCAAAACTATAAGAATAACCAGGAGTACCTCCGCCAGGAGTAATCGTTACAATTGCGTCTTGCGGTGCATTTGCAGCGTTACAACCGAATGGGGTTACTGCAGCTGTTGCTGATACTACTGCAGGTTGAGTAATACTCACAGGAATAGCAAGTGATGAACATCCTTTGGCATCTTTTACTATGATAGAATAAGAACCTGCAGGTAATCCTGTATAGATTCCGGTTGTATTACCGGTTGTATTTGCTACAGGACCTGAAAGCGTATAAGTGTATGGTGCAATTCCATTCGCTGGCGTTACTTTAATAATACCGTCTGCACCTCCGCTACAGGTTACATTTGTTGGAACAGCTGAACCAGTTGGTATTGTCGGTGTATTTACAATTACAGTATTTGTCTGTACTGAACAGCTTGGTGAATTACTGTCTTTAATTACAAAATAATAACTTCCAGCGGTTGCAACTGAAACTGTAAAGTTGGAACCTGCTACTGCTGTCGAAACTCCGGTAGCAACACCGCCTAAGTACATTTGATAAGTATATGGAGCAACTCCATCAGTAATATCAACTTTAATAGTTGCGCTTATTGATCCTGTACAAAACAAATCTTTAGTCATTGTTGCCGTAGCCAACAACTGTTTATTGATTATATAATTTACAGTTGCCTCACAACCATTGTCATCTTTTATACCCAATACATAAGTACCAGGAGCTGTAAATGTTGCAATTGATGAAGCTAAATTAGAACCATTTAAAGTGTAACTTTTCACCCCGCCATAAACTGTTGTTATTGGTTGCCCTGTTGAAAGTTTAATACCATTTAAATCTACTGATAGACTTCCTCCTGTGAAACATTGCTGGTCAGGTACAATAATTGTCGGCGCAGCATTGTTGATAATTCCAACATTTTTCATTAAAATACATCCGTTTGCGTCTTTTACATACACATCCCAGGATACATCAACTAAATTGGTATCTACAGTAAGTATATTACTGCTTGAATATACCGCTGATGCCGCAGGAGTTCCCGCTTTTAGAACAGCATACGTATAAGCTCCGGTACCTCCGCTTACAGCGCTTACAGTAATTTCGGAAACGTCTTTGGAACAGAATACTTTTGTAGCTGCAGCTGTAAATACAATAGCCGCAGGGTTTGTTATTACAACTGTTGCATTTTGAGAACATCCTGTTGTAATATCAGTAACAGCTACATTATAGGATCCAGCTGAAAGACCTGCCAACTCAATAACATCTCCTGTTTGCGTCAGTGCATAAGGCAACGCTGCAGGAACAGAAGTTACAGCAACATTATAATTGCCTGTTGAACTGAATCCTGTTACAGTATATTTGGCCTTACCGTTATTTGTAGTTCCGTTGGCAGCATTACATGAAATATCGTTTACCAATTCACCAACTATGGCGATTGGCACTACATCTTTAACAGTATACAATTCCACATACGAACATCCATTGCTGTCTGTAACCTGGAAAGTATAATCTCCCGGAAGCAATCCTGGAAAGCTTGCAGCAATAGTGAAATCAGTTGTTGGAACAGGACCCCATAAGGCTGGCGCAGTTCCTGAATTGGTAGCAATGATTTCGAATTTCAATGCCCCCACTCCTTTGTCAGCAGAAACATTCACAGTACTGGTAAGGTTTGGTGCAACACAATAAACAGGCGTAGCTGTAAATGTCAAATCTGTTGGTTTACTCAATGGGTTTACAGTAATTGTCTGAGGTGCTGTAGCACAACCATTAGCATCTTTTACAGCATATTTAATATTTTGAATTGTTCCATTATCATTTACTGTCAAAGTATTTGAAGTACTGTACGTTACACCATTATCAAAACTATAATAATAACCAGTTCCAGAACCTGTCGGCGTTCCATCATGTCCTACAACAGTTATTACCGTTGCTACACTACAAGTGCTGTTGGCAGGGAATGAAGCAGTCGCAGTTAATACAACTGGTTCTCCAATAACTGTTGATGTTGTGGCAGAAATACAACCTTTGCCATCAGTCACGACAACGTCATAAGTACCTGCTGACAATCCTGTAAACACATTGTTTGAAACCTGACTCACAGTCGGTAGAGCAGTTGGCAATGTTCTGGTAACACTATAAGTATAAGGAGCCAGACCAATAGTTCCATCAATATTAACCTGCATAGTTGCTGATCCCCCTGCACACAATATTGGCTGTGTAATTGGAGTAGACACTATTACCGGTGGCACTGGTGAGGTAACTGTTACTTTATTTGAAGTTACAGTACAAACTGCTGCATTGCTGTCGGTAGTTACAAAATAATAATCACCTGCCCCTGCAGCTAAAAGTGAAACTGAAGCCGTAAATGTTGATCCAGTAAGCGGCAGACCAACCGGAGTTCCCGTCGGAGCTATTCCTGAATACATTTGAGTTGAAAATGGACCTACGCCATCAGTAATAACAACATCAATAGTTGCATCTACTGATCCTGAACAATACAAATCTTTAGTCAATGTTGCCGTAGCCAACAACTGTTTTTCGATTGTATAATTTACAGTCGCCTCACAGCCATTGTCATCTTTGATACCCAATACATAAGTACCAGGAGCTGTAAAAGTTGCAATTGATGAAGCTAAATTAGAACCGTTTAGAGTGTAACTTTTCACCCCGCCATAAACTGTTGTTATTGGTTGCCCTGTTGAAAGTTTGATACCATTTAAATCTACTGATAGACTTCCTCCTGTGAAACATTGCTGGTCAGGTACAATAATTGTCGGCGCAGCATTGTTGATAATTCCAACATTTTTCATTAAAATACATCCGTTTGCGTCTTTTACATACACATCCCAGGATACATCAACTAAATTGGTATCTACAGTAAGTATATTACTGCTTGAATATACCGCTGATGCCGCAGGAGTTCCCGCTTTTAGAACAGCATACGTATAAGCTCCGGTACCTCCGCTTACAGCGCTTACAGTAATTTCGGAAACGTCTTTGGAACAGAATACTTTTGTAGCTGCAACTGTAAATGCAATAGCTGCAGGATTTGTTATTGCAACCGAAGCATTTTGGGTACATCCAGTTGTAACATCATCAACCGCAACATTATAAGATCCTGCTGAAAGACCTGACAATGTTATTTCATCTCCAACCTGAGTCAGCGTATAAGGCAGAGCCGCAGGCACTGAAGTCACCGTAACATTATAATTGCCTGTTGAACTGAATCCTGTTACAGTATACTTAGCTGTACCGTTGTTAGTAGTTCCGTTGGCAGCATTACATGAAATATCGTTTACCAATTCACCAACTATGGCAATTGGCACCACATCTTTTACAGTATACAATTCCTCATACGAACAGCCATTGCTGTCTGAAACCTGGAAAGTATAATCTCCCGGAAGCAATCCTGGGAAGCTTGCAGCAATAGTGAAATCTGTCGTTGGAACAGGACCCCATAAGGCTGGCGCAGTTCCTGAATTGGTAGCAATGATTTTGAATGACATTGCCCCCACTCCTTTGTCAGCGGTAACATTCACCGTACTTGTCTGACTCGCTACCGGTAAACAATATACAGGTGTAGCTGTAAATGTCAAATCTGTTGGTTTACTTAATGGGTTTACAGTAATTGTCTGAGGTGCAGTTGTACATCCGTTAGCATCTTTTACAGTATAGCTTATATTATGAACAGTACCATCATCATTAACAGTATATGTATTCGAAGTACTGTAACTTACACCGTTATCAAAACTATAATAATAACCAGTACCAGAACCAGTCTGTGTTCCATCATGCCCTACAACAGTAATTACCGTTGCTACACTACAAGTGGTGTTGGCAGGGAATGAAGCTGTTGCTGTCAACAAAACTGGTTCAGTAATAGCAAAGGATGCTGAATTGAATGTACAGTTTCTTGCATCACGTACCGTTACCACATACGCAATTCCTGTCGGTAAAGCAGTAAATACGTTTGAAGTTTGCTCAGTAACCCCTCCATCCAAACTGTATTTATAAGGACCTTCACCCGATGTAACGTTTACTGTAATAGTACCGTCACCAGAATTGAAACAACTAAGGTTGGTCGCATCAACTGTGAATACAGTAGCTGGTTTTGGATCCAAAACCATTGTTGTGGTTGCCTGACAAACAGTTAACGGCAAAGCATTAGCATCAGTCACTCTGAAATCATAAGTCCCAGCAACATTTGTAATAAACGGATTAGCTATTGGATTATACGTTAAACCGCCATCAGTAGAAACCTCATAATTATAATTATTTACCTGCGGTGCTGGCAAAGCCGGATGGTCATTTCCACCTGTAGCAGTCAAAGTAATCACTGCATCAGGACTGCCTGTACAATCCAGTTTTTTTGTCAGGTCTGCAGATAAAGTTAATTTAGGATCAACTATATAATTAACATTTGCAGTACAACCGTTTCCGTCTTTAATTACCAAATTATAAGTACCGGCAGAATTGAAGGCAAAATCTGGAGATGATTTAAAAGAACTTCCATTCACACTATAAGTAGCAGGTGCTATTGATGCACTTGAAACTGGTCCTAATTTAATTTCAAATTCACTTCCATCATAGCACATTGTTGCTGGAGCAATTATTGTTGGCTCAGCATCTTTAACAACTTTTACAGTATAGAATTTATCACAGCCATAAGCATCTTTAACATGCACATCATAATCAATTCCTGCTAAACTGCCTGCTCTGGTAAAAATATTAGCGCCGATACCGCCAACCCAATCAGCTGCAACAACTGGAGCGCCGGCAGCCACTACTTGATAAGTATATGGAGCTGTACCGCCTTCTCCTTGTGCTTCAATTATTCCTAAATCAGTACAATTGGCATTTTTAATTACTGATGCTGATGGAGTTAATTTAACCGGAGACTCTGAAATTGTAAATGTAACTGAAGCTTGTGTACAACCATTATTGGCTCCAGCACTATTTTCTTTGAATAATATATAATAAGTACCAGGAGCTAAAAGTCCTAAACCATTTACAGTAGTAGTAACGGTTCCTGTCAATCCTGGTGCAGTACCTACAGGAATTGTTGCAACTGCCAAGTTGGTTTGTGAGTTGAAAACCTGATATGTTACATCAGTTGCAACTGGATAAGTATTAGTAAATGTAAGATCTACAGTCCCATCACCATCGCCCATACATTTAACATTATTTGGAGTAACTGTACTCGTTAATGTTGAAGTAGTCAAAGTAGGTGATTCAGCCTGTTTAAAATAGTAACAATTGGTAGCTTCATCAAAAACTATGAAAGAATAAACTACTCCAGGGTTTAATCCTGCAAATGTAGCTTGAAGATAACCTGGATTAGCACTATTGCTGTCATTTGCAGGCTTGTATGACCCCATGTTTGTAAAATAATCATAAGGAGGTGTTGAAGCCGATACAATTGGAAACAATGCAAAATGGTATGGTCCTCCCACAACAACAGGATTTACAGTCACTTCAATTGTTGCAGATGTACATGAAGCAGCAACACTCGAAACGTCTATACTTAAATCTGTTGGAGGAGATGCCATTGTAATAACTTTTTTAACACTGCATCCATTAGCATCAACAAAACTCAGTTCGTAAATTCCAAAATTCACAATGTCAAAAGTATATACCCCTCCGGCTATTGTCGGCGCATTTACAGTTGCACCTACATTGTTTGTAATTGTATAAGTATATGGGGCCGTACCACCTGTTGGCGTGGCTATTATAGAACCTAATGTTGTACCGGAACCATTACAGATAATTTCATTTTTACTATAGGTATATGCTAAAACAGGAGGATCAGTAATCGTAATCGATTGGGTATCTGTACATCCTTTAGCATCTTTAATTGTTATAGTGTAAGTACCTGCTGTAAGAGCTGTAAAAGTATCTGAGTTCTGGAAAGTGACACCATCAATACTGAATTGAAAAGGAGCCAGACCTAAAGCAGCATTATAAACAGCTTTAATAGCTCCAGTATTATCTCCATGGCATTTAATAATTGCCGTTTGGTTTACACCCGTAATATCAGGATAAACCTTAGGCAATACAGAAATAGCTTTAGTCGTTACTGCAGTACAGCCTGTAGTAGCATCTGTAACGGTGAAAGTATAACTTCCAGAAGCACTTGTTGAAAATACATTTCCGGAGAAGCTTCCAGTTGCTGGAGAACTTGTATAACTAAATGTACCGACACCACCATTTGGTGTTACGGTTATTTGCGCATCTTCGGCAGAAGGAACAGCATTACAAGTTATTCCTTTGTCTAAAACAGCAGTCAAAGTTAATTGTGGCGCTACAGATATAACATTACTGTCAGAGGTACAGCCATTAGCATCTTTTACTCTTACACTATAACTTCCAACAGTTGAAACTACAAAAGTATTACCTGTTTGATAAGAACCTCCATTATTGATACTATAACTTAAAGCTCCTATACCTCCTGATCCATTTGCAGTAATAGTAAAGTTTCCAACACCCAAACATTGACCGGTTGCTGTTGCAGTAACACTTGGCGCTGCATCCTTAACTAAAGTCAATGGCAGGGTAACTGTACATCCATTAGCATCTTTAACCCATGCATACCAAGTAAGTGCCGGATTTAAATTAGCAATGTTGGTTCCTGCATATGTACCAGCTGTAACATTGCTGTTGCTGAATGAATATGTATAACCAGGTGTTCCTGTACCAGCTGTAACATTTACTGTTACTTTTGAAGTAGCAACATTACAATTTGCATTTACAGTTGTGTAAGTTGCTGCTAAAGCAGAAGCAGGCTGCGTGATAGTAACAACATCAGATTTCGAACATCCTGTTGTATTGTCTTTCACATTTACTGTATAACTTCCAACAGCAAGATTACTTAAAGTAATTACATCTCCCGCTACCGATTGACTATATAGCAAAGCTGCAGGAACAGTAGTTACCGTAATAACATAATTTCCTGATGCACTAAATCCAGTAACAGTATATTTTGCAATTCCGGTATTTCCTCCGTTACATAAAACATTTGATGTATTTTGTCCTTTAATATCAATCGGAGTAACAGGATTTACTGTAAATGATTTAGAATCACTGCAACCGTTAGCATCGGTAACTTTGAAAACGTAGCTTCCGGAAGCAAGCCCAGTAAATATCCCGCTTGCAGCTCCACTTGTATTAATTGTAGGTCCGGAAACGATAACAAAAGATAAAGGCGCCAATCCATTCGTTGTAGGAATTGTAACATCACTTGTACTTTGTCCAGCATTACATGTAATAGCTGTACCGGTAATAATTCCAATTGTCGGCGGGTTTAATTTATAAACAGTAATATTTTGAGAAACGGTAGTACAGCCATTTGCATCCATAACCTGATAAGCAATTACCTGATCCGTACCATTGTCATTAACAACATAAGTATTTGTAGTTGTAAATGCTCCTCCTTTGAAACTATAAGTATAAGGTGCAGTACCATCATGTCCTGTAACTGTAACTGTCGCAGAAGTGCTGCAGGTAGTTGTTGCCGGAGCCGTAGCTGTGGCAGACAAAGCAACTGCAGGTTCACTTATAGTAACCGGAGTTGAAGCCGAAGTACAGCCTAAAGCATCTGTTATAACAATATTGTAAGTTCCTGCCGTTAACCCGGTAGTTGAAGCTGTAGTCGATACAACCGCAGCGCCTTTGGTAACACTGTAGGTATACGGAGCTTTGCCTGATGTAGGTGTAATATTGATTGTTCCAGTAGCATCTCCTTTACATTTTACATCTGTTTTAGTTGTAGTCAACGTTAAAACTGTTGCTTTAGTTGTAACCGTTACCGGAGTAGAAACAGCTGAACATGCAGGTGTTGCCGCATCTGTTACTTTGAAAATATAATTTCCTGCTGTTGCAGTTACGTAAGGGTTTGCTGAAGCGCTGTAAGTTGTTCCTCCATTTGTAGATACCTGATAAGCATATGCACCGGTTCCGCCTGAAGCAGTAAGGTTTATAGTTGTGTTTGGTGTACAGGTAACATCGGCAGCCGCAACAGCAGAAAGTGTCAACTGCGGTGCAACTGTATAAGCTGTTTGAGCTGTACAGCCAAAACCGTCTTTAATATACAAAGTATATGAACCAACTCCCAAATTGAAATTCGGTGAAGAAACATAGGTAACATTGTCAATACTGTAAGAAGGTGTTCCAACAGTTGTTCCTGTTATGGTAATCGCAATAGGTGTTCCTGTATAGCACTGAGATGCAGGTTTAACTATCGTAGGAACATTTTCCTGTCCTATAGTAATAGTTTGCTTGGCAGGAGTACAGCCGTTGCTGTCTTTTACATAAACATCTATACTGGTTGTCAGCAAAGCCGTATCTACAGTTGTTGAAGCCGAATAAGCGCCAACTGCCGGAGCTGGATTTCCAGCTTTCACAAACGCATAAGTGTATCCTGGCGTCCCTCCTGATAATGTTGGGAAACTGATAGTCGAAATCTTATTGTTACAGCTGATTTTCGTTCCTGTTGCCGTAAAAGTAATCGCTGTTGCCGGATTTATAGTAACTGAGGCTACATTTGAAGAACATCCCGTAGTTATGTCAACCACTTGCAAAGTATAAGTTCCTGATGCTAAACCGGTAACACTTACCGTATTTCCTGTTTTAGTCGCAGAACCTGATGCAGGTGATAAAGTATAAGTGTAATTTCCAACTCCACTTGCCCCGGTAATTGTAAATGTTGCCGTACCATCAGATACTCCAAAACATTTAATATCCGTTTTCGAACCTGAAACCGCTATAACCGCAGCCGGTGCGATAGTAAGAGACGCTGATGCTTTACATCCATTGGCATCTGTAACCTCGAAGGTATAATTTCCTGAAGCCAATCCTGTGAAAGTACCGCTTGAAGCACCTGTAGCATTAGATGTAGAGGTTCCCGGACCTGCAGTAATCAAATACGTAAACGGTGATACGCCAGCCACCGGTGTAAGCGTTACGCTGGTCGTCGTAGACAAACATGTAATTGTTCCCGGAGTGCTGAATGTAATTCCTGTCGGAGGATTTAATTTTTTTACTGTAATATTTTGAGAAACGGTAGTACAGCCATTTGCATCCATAACCTGATAAGCAATTACCTGATCCGTACCATTGTCATTAACAATATAAGTATTTGTAGCTGTAAATGCTCCTCCTTTGAAACTATAAGTATAAGGTGCAGTACCATCATGTCCTGTAACTGTAACTGTCGCAGAAGTGCTGCAGGTAGTTGTTGCCGGAGCCGTAGCTGTGGCAGACAAAGCAACTGCAGGTTCACTTATAGTAACCGGAGTTGAAGCCGAAGTACAGCCTAAAGCATCTGTTATAACAATATTGTAAGTTCCTGCCGTTAACCCGGTAGTTGAAGCTGTAGTCGATACAACCGCAGCGCCTTTGGTAACACTGTAGGTATACGGAGCTTTGCCTGATGTAGGTGTAATATTGATTGTTCCAGTAGCATCTCCTTTACATTTTACATCTGTTTTAGTTGTAGTCAACGTTAAAACTGTTGCTTTAGTTGTAACCGTTACCGGAGTAGAAACAGCTGAACATGCAGGTGTTGCCGCATCTGTTACTTTGAAAATATAATTTCCTGCTGTTGCAGTTACGTAAGGGTTTGCTGAAGCGCTGTAAGTTGTTCCTCCATTTGTAGATACCTGATAAGCATATGCACCGGTTCCGCCTGAAGCAGTAAGGTTTATAGTTGTGTTTGGTGTACAGGTAACATCGGCAGCCGCAACAGCAGAAAGTGTCAACTGCGGTGCAACTGTATAAGCTGTTTGAGCTGTACAGCCAAAACCGTCTTTAATATACAAAGTATATGAACCAACTCCCAAATTGAAATTCGGTGAAGAAACATAGGTAACATTGTCAATACTGTAAGAAGGTGTTCCAACAGTTGTTCCTGTTATGGTAATCGCAATAGGTGTTCCTGTATAGCACTGAGATGCAGGCTTAACTATCGTAGGAACATTTTCCTGTGTTATGGTAACGGTTTTTTTAGCTGAAATACAACCATTAACATCTTTCACATAAACATCCCAAACCAAATTTGCAGCTGAGTTTGTATCAACTGTTATAATATTACTGCTGCCGTATGCTGCCGCTAACGGAGCTGAAGCTCCTGAAATTACTGCTGCATAACTGTAATTTGGTGTTCCGCCTGCAGCTGTTACTGTGATTTGCGAATTGTCATTATTACAATTCACTTTCGTTGGTACAGCAGAAGAGATAGATACTGCCGCTGTCGGCTGACTAAGTGTTACCGAGTAAACGGCTGTACATTTAGTTTTTCTATCCGTTACTGTAATAGTATAAACTCCTACAGGCTGTGCAGTTGCAACAGCAATAGTAGTTATTGTTTCACTAACATTGTTAGCACTTTGAATAGTTGTATTTGCAGCATTTTTGATTACATAATCATAACCACGGTCTTTTACACCATTCACTGTGAATTGAATAGTACCTGTACCTCCAAAACATTTAATAGAGGTAACCACACTTCCTCCAGCAACAACATCAGGTGCTCCGTTAACTGTATATGATTTTGTGAAGAAACAGTTTGTTTTAGTATCAGTAGCTTGGAAAATATAACTTCCTGGAGCCAGTGATTTAAATTCACCGTCTGAATTGGTTGCTGTATCATAACCTGCCGGACCTGATATAATTTGGTAACGAATAGGAGCTGACACACTGCCTTTTACAGCAGCAATATTTACGTGACCACCTGCCGGTGAAGTTGAACAGTCATAACCGCTGTCAGTAATAGTAATATCCGTAATCTGGTCAATAGCTGCGACAGTAATTGACAATGGTCCTATTTGACATCCGTTGGCATCCTGGATATAAGCTGTTACTGCTCCTGCTGCAGAAGTTGAATATGTATTGGTAGTAGTAAAACTGGAAGTGCCGTTGAAACTGTATTTGTAAGGCGCTGTTCCTCCAGCTCCTGCAACAGTAACTACTGCAGGAACTGTTCCGGTAGTACTGCATTGCAGATCAGTTGTACTTATGGTTCCTGTAACCACTGCCGGATTAACAATAGAAACATTACTTACTGCTGATTCACAGCCTTTGCTGTCGATTACTTTAATATTATATGTTCCTGCCGCCAAACCAGTAAATTGGTTAGTAGCCTGAGTCGTATAAGTTGAAGCAGAACTAAGCTTAATTGCATAAGTATATACTGTTGTAAAACCATTGCTTGCCGTAACTGTTATCGTTCCGTTATTGGCATTGTTGCAAGTAATATCCGTTTTAGCTGTAGTTAAAGTCGGAGTTGTTTTTGCCGAAACCGTAATTGTATTGCTTGTTGCCGGACAACTTTTGCTGTCTGTAACTGTAAATACATAATTTCCAGCTGTACTAGTTGTATAAGGAAAAGTTGGTGCAGCCAATGCTACTCCATTACGAGTCACTGTATAAGTATAGGGCGCGCCATATCCTCCGCTGACAGCAGTAGTCATCGAAGCATTTACCAGACAGGTTAAATCCTGTGTTAAATTGGCAGTCAATTGCAATTGTGCTGCAATTGTAATATTCGAAATAGTAGCCGTACAATTATTGCTGTCGGTTACTACTATTGTATGAGTTCCTACTCCTACATTCGTAAACGTGTTACCGGTTTGAGAAGCCGCTCCGTCCAGGCTATAGGCAAACGGAGATTTTCCTCCCGATACATTTACTTTTAATGAAGCCTGGTTTACAGTATCATAACAAAAATCAGAAGTAGAATCGATGGTTGCTGACAAAGCCACTGGTGATGAAACACTCACACTGGCACTAACTGCAGTGACACATGAATTGGCATCTTTTACAAAAACAGTATAACTTCCTGCTGGCACATTTGTGAATACAGGGTTAGTATTGAATGCAGTCACAACAGTAATACCGTTAGACTGACGCAATTCATATTGATAAGCAGGTGTTCCTCCACTTCCAGCCGCAGTAATTGCAGCTCCATTAGTACAAGTAGCCAAGGTTGTAACATTAGCTGTTACGGTTACTGCAGTTGGACTTGTAATAGGCTGTGAAATTGTTTTCACACAGCTACCTGTTGAAGTGGCATCGTAGCGAATCTGTACATTGTAAGTAGCTGCTGACAAGCCTGTTTTTGTCACAGGAGACGTCAAGGAAGTATTCCAAGTCACTCCATTATCAATTGAATACTGGAATCCGTTTGTAGTATTGAAATTTTGTGCAGTTATAGTAATTTCTCCGTCACCGGCACCGGCGCAACTAACATTTTTGAATCCTGTAACCTGTGCTGTAAAACCTTTTCCTGTTGGCACTACAAATGGGAAATCAACTTTTGTAATACAAGTCTTAGGCAACTGATACACTTGAATATCGTCAATAGCAGCATCATTCCCAGAATAAAGAATACTTCCTGATCTGATTTTGAAAGTCAAATTAGTATTATTCCCAGGATCTAAAGTCAATGATTTCAAAATCCATGTATTACTTGTAGGAATAACACCTGTTGCTTGAGAAGCTACAACTGTTCCCGAACTTGTTACCAACTCGATTATAAAATCCGGATTGGCTGCTACTACACCTGATTTCAATAAGTTTGCCACATACAAATCAACTTTAACAGGTTGATTAGGAATAACGTCTATAATTGGTTTACTATATAAAACCCCATTCGGACCTGCAGCAGAACCAATATTAACTGCTAAAAACCTTCCATTGGCAACTGCTCCTAAAGAAGTATGGTCTCTGAATGGAAACCAATTTCCGTTATTTGGAATAATAGCATTGGTAACTTCATATTGATTATCTTCTAAGGTAGCTCTTGTATCAGTACAAGTTGATGGTGTTACAGATAAATCATGGAAGCAATATGCAGCAGCAATACCGGGAGTTGTTGTATTTCCACCAACTCCAAAATCTTCATTTAATAAATTACTATATGTAGGAACACTTTGCAATTTATATTCAACACTTATAGTATGTGATCCTGAAGGCACATTTAAAAACGTTTTAGGATCTGTTGTATTAGGATTTAAAGTTCCATCTAAATAATAATTATAACTAAATGAAGTATTATTAGGGTTAGTAACCGTAACTGTACTATTAGCTGTTCCATCACAGTTGTAAACTGCACTGGCAACATTAATAGTAGGAGCCACAGGCTCGGGATCAATAGTTATCCCCGGCATAGCATAAATACAGCCTTTGCTGTCTTTTATATATAAGGTATAAGTTCCTGGAGCTTTATAAGCTTCATTAGTGCTAACCCATGTTGTCTGATTATCGAAACTGTAAGTATATGGTGCTGTTCCTCCCTGAGGGTTAGTGATACGAACTTTTCCGTTATTCTTAGGAACAGTAACTCCATCACCACAACCCGCCAATTCGGATACACCGGCAGAAGCCGTTAGAGCAGTACTCGGTTGAGCAATAGTAATTCCTTGCACAGTAGAATAACAAACCGCTGTACCTAATGTATAGCGCAAAATAGTGTTGTAACTTCCTGCAGCCAAATTCGAAAAGGTTGAAGTTGGCAGATAAGTAGTTCCATTATCAATACTATAATCTAAAGTATAACCACCAGTATTAGATGTCACATCAAATGTAATTGAACCAGTATTTGAACCATAACATACTATATCTGTTTTTTTAACAGTAAAGACTGGCTGTGGCTTAGCTGTAATGGTGATAGAGGTATTAGCGTTACAGTTATTTTGATCAACTACCTGTATGTTGTAAACTCCTCCTGTTGCCAATGGAAGCGTAATTGGAATAACCGGATTGGCTACAGAAGCCGCACCATTTACAGAATATAGATAGTAGGCAGGAGTTCCTGCAAAAGGAGTCCCTCCAACCGGATAAATTGTGATTTCACCATCCGTACAAGTTACGGATTTTGTCAGCCCCACTGTAGCAGTTAAAGGTTGCAGTGTATTTATTACTATATTGTTTGCCGTTACATTACAGCCTTCAGCCGTTTTTACATTAACACTGTAAGTACCCGGACTTTGATTTGAGAATGTATTGTTCGTTGCTGAAATTGGGCCGACAGTCTGATCCGGTGAACCTGATTTACTAAGTGTATAAACGTAGTTTGTACCGCCTGCGGTAGCCGTTACTTTTATAGATCCATTTACATTAGTACAAGTAGGTTGCGTTACTGTAGGATCGATTTTAAAATCTACTAAATCAATTTGAGCAGAAACTGTGAAAACACAGCCATCTGTAACTCCAATTTGTCTTATGGAAGCTGTGTAATTCTGCGGTGTTGTTGTTGAAAAAACATTTGCATTCGCTCCCGATGTATATGTTTTTACACCTGTATAGCCTGTAACATTAAAGCTGTATTCATAACCGCTGGCTGGTACTCCACCCACAGTCATTGTTCCAGGTTTTGTACATATAATATTGGTATGGCTTTCGGTAGGATTCAAATCATTTTTATACACATTGAAATAAAGTGTATTGAAACAACCGTTGTCATATCTCACTACAGCTTTGAAATAACCGGCCGTATCTGCCGAATAGCTATTTGATGTCTGCAATAAATTCCATGAACAGGAAAGATCTTCATTGGCACATTTTCCACTATTACTTGCGGCTGTTGCAATACATGCAGCACCCGTCAGCTGATACCAGTCAACGGATTTAACCGCTGAATTTGTGATAGTCATATCTCTGTGGTCACCTGCACCACACAGGAAAATATGAGGCATTTTTTTACCGTCAATAGCACACTGAACAATTTCTCCACGATCGGATACAGGACCATTTGGTGTTAAGTTGGCTGCATATTTAAGCAGAGCATCTGTATCTGTATTCGAGTAAAGTTCAACAGTAACAGTTTGTGTCAAAGTTTTAAGACATGGTGCTTTAGGATCTGCTTTTACGATGTAATCGCCAACTTTGCTTACGTTGATTGTCTGACCTGTAGCAGTAAAACCATTTGGACCGGTCCAAGTATAGTTTTGAAAACCGTTTCTACCTGAAATAGCTACTGTGTTACCACATAAAGTATATTTACTGTCAAACAGACATCCGTCAATATTTCCAATAAAGTTTGTAGCAATATCTCCTAATGCACAGGCAACACTTGGTGGCTGACTTCCGCTGCCAAATGAACCTGTATTTTGTTCTCCGGTATATTTTGAATAAGCAATATTTGTAACCTCATTCGAACAGGCATCACTAAAATCTTTACATTCTGTAGGAACTGTTACTCTAAAAGTTATAAATCTTTCCTGATCATTCGATAAATCAACCAAAGAATTATCGATTTTAAAAACAATTTTACGCTTTATAGTATTATCATGAGGATCTAGTGCCGCTGGATCATAAGAATAAACAGTAACTCCCGTCGGCAAAGATAAAACATCATTTAGCGTCGCAAAAGTTGGAGCACTTGTTGGCGGATTAAAGAAAACAATATTAGGCAAATAGTCTTCAATATATACATCTTTTGCTTTGTCGCTTCCTATATTTTCAAATCCTATTACATACCTTAATACATCACCACGGTTTACCTGTAGATTCGTTATATCCGTACCTGCTGCATTAATTACTTTTTTGGTCAGCTTCACATTTGGTTCAATAACTTCAACTGCAAAAGTGGTCAAAAAGGCACCGTATCCATCTCCATTTGTTGTCAGCTTTAACGTTCCTGCACTGGCACTATTTGGTATAACAGCATTATTAGCATTTGGAACTATAACATTGTCAATATCAAATCCCATAGAGTTCAAACTCGCAGGATTGCGGTTTGTTAAAATAGCTCCATTGTCAGAGATTGTTGCATTAAAAAAATTATTGACATCATTTACTGCATCAAATAATGATGTAAAGGTTCCGGTAGCCGGGACATCATTTCGAAATTGAAAAGTATCGCCGGTTAAACCAACATCACCTTCTAATGCGGCAACACCAATTTTGGCATTCACTTTTAATGAAGGTAAAGTTTTGTAACCGGTTATAGGAATGTTAACGGTAGTAGTTCCGTTAACGGATGCATATCCGTCAAAAACAGATATAAACTTACTTGGCATTGTTGGAGTTTCATAAATAACCACTAATGTCCAGCCTCCTGCTCCCCCTCCGTTTTTTTTACCTCTGGTTGCTCTGACATTGGCTACAGTGTATTTCCCATTGGCATCGTATGCACCCGATGCATCTTTTAAACCTGCAAGTAAAGAGGTAACATCTTTAAAACAAACATAAGGTGATTCGAAGAACGTTGCATCATTATCCTTTCCCGCAACAGGTATAATATTACTTGTAAAAATAATATCATCCGCAGTGATATCCTGGTACGTAGCTGTTGCTCCAGGCAGTTTCAGTTTTATCTTGTTGTATTCTTCGCTTCTTATTGAACCGTTATATTTTACACCAGTACTCGTACTTCTTTCAGTCGGATATATTGCTGACCAGTACAAACCGGCGAATTTAATTTTTTTACAAGTTTGGTTGATTTTTAAATCCGCCGAAGAAGAACTGAATATACCATCCGCGGCAGTACCGGGATCTACATTCGAATATTCAACAAAAAAATTATTGTTATTATCATTAGTCCCTCTTGAATCAAAAGGCACATTAGCTTCACTCGTAATAGTACTAAGATTTGTTACGGTACCTGTAAACAACTGATTGTTTTGCGGACCTGCTGCCGGATTAAAAACCGGAAGTGTTGCAGCTCTGTTAATAATACTGTTTCCAATTAAAACAACATCCCCTTTTACGCTTATATTCCCTCCGGCAAGCCTAGGTGTAAAAGCCTTTCCAATTTGGGAATAGGCCGATACCGTACCAAATAAAATAACCAGTAAAAAGACAGCTTTGAACTGTATCTTACAAAGAGAACCTTTTTGGAAAAGTCTATTTTTCAAATTTCTCCATTCCTTCACAATAGAAGTATAAAAAAACGAATTGTTTTCGAGGAAATTTTTAAACAGAAACAATATCCAATGAACAATTTTAGAAAAAGTAGGTTTTTTCATGTTTATTATATTTTTATAGTTCTCCATTTAATTTATTCTATGGGGCTTTTGAACAAATCAAACAGTTTTAAAATTTTATTTAAATGCTATTTTTTTAACTTAATTTTTGTAATAATTCTCTCTTTTAAGGAAAAAACAAACAACAAAATTGAATATTCTAATTTTTTACTCAAAATAAACACACTTTAAATAATTAATTTTTTGTGATTTATATTACAAATTACAACTTAAAAAGTTAAAATTAAACATTTTGAAACAATAACAAAATGTATTCCAAACTATTTTATGTTAAAAAAAAAATATGATCAACAGCGTTATTTCTGAATTTTAACGATAACCATTTTTCCATTATAAGGTTTCTTCCCTTTCTCTGACATTGCCTGTGTCGCTTCATCCAAATTATCGAACATAGCATCATAAATAAAATACTTGCTTGAACTGGCATCGTAGAAGAAATTGACGTCTTTTTGTCCGGCAGCAACTGTTTTAGTAACAAATGCATCTCGTTTTTGAACATCAGTATGAACAGCCAATATCAAATAATAACCGCTTTCAACATTTTTATTATTTTTAATAATCTGCATGTTGGACTGACTTTCTCCAAAATCAAAATCTTCAGCTTTCAATGGTGTACTGCTTGCTTTTGTGGTTTCTTTTATACGTTTCAAAGCAGCCAAGTCCTGAGAATAGCGGTCTTGATCATTCAACGAAGCAGCACGTTTAATTCTACGTTTTTTCTCAATCTCTGTTTGAACTTTGATCTGTTCCAATGTATTAGTTAAGACTGCATTAGACTGTTCCGCTTTTGCCTGTTCCGCTTTTAAGTTCTCGATAGTTCTTAAATAATTTTGATTAATCAAATCATTTTTCGGTGTCTTTTTAAGCCTTTCAGCATACAGTCTGTTAAACTCATCCAAAGATTCTGCCTGCGCTCTGTTAACCTCTGCAATTTGTGCTTTAATAGATTCCAGTTCAGCATTTTCAGCAGAAGTACTCTTGAATTCAACTGTAGTTTTAACTATACCTTTATCACTTAAATCATTTTCTTCCCTCATTTCTTTCAATGCTTTCTGTTTATTAGCCACAGATGCATCCAAACGGGACAGTAATTGTTGTTGTTTACGCTTAGAATCTTCCAGTGTCTTAGTCAGATTATCCATCGATTTACCATACTCATCTTTCGGCATAGCATCGGCTTTGGCTTTGGCAAGCGCCTCAACAGCCAGTTTAGCGGCGGCGGCGGCTTCAATTTTATCCTGCTCCGCCTGAGCAGCTGCAGCGGCATCAGCTTTGGCTTTATTCTCAGCAGCCAATCTAATTGCTGCTTCGGCATCTGCTTTAGCTTTGGCATCAGCAGCCAATTTAGCGGCGGCAGCATCTGCATCGGCTTTAGCTTTCGCATCGGCGGCAAGTTTTGCGGCAGTGGCATCAGCTTTGGCTTTATTTTCGGCAGCAAGTTTAGCTGCAGCTTCAGCATCGGCCTTGGCTTTGGCTTTGGCATCAGCAGCCAATTTAGCGGCAGCGGCATCCGCATCGGCTTTAGCTTTCGCATCGGCGGCAAGTTTTGCGGCAGCGGCATCAGCTTTGGCTTTATTCTCGGCAGCAAGTTTAGCTGCAGCTTCAGCATCGGCCTTGGCTTTGGCATCAGCAGCCAATTTAGCGGCAGCGGCATCCGCATCGGCTTTAGCTTTCGCATCGGCGGCAAGTTTTGCGGCAGCGGCATCAGCTTTGGCTTTATTCTCGGCAGCAAGTTTGGCCGCAGCTTCAGCATCGGCCTTAGCTTTATTATCAGCAGCCAACTTAGCGGCAACGGCATCCGCATCGGCTTTAGCTTTCGCATCGGCGGCAAGTTTTGTGGCAGCGGCATCAGCTTTGGCTTTATTCTCGGCAGCAAGTTTGGCCGCAGCTTCAGCATCGGCCTTAGCTTTATTATCAGCAGCCAATTTAACAGCGGCAGCATCCGCATCAGCTTTAGCTTTCGCATCGGCGGCAAGTTTTGCAGCAGTTTCAGCATCAGCTTTAGCTTTATTATCAGCAGCCAACTTAGCAACGGCGGCATCAGCATCAGCCTTAATTTTATTATCTGCGGCCAATTTAACTGCAGCTGCCTGAGCATCCGCTTTAGCCTTAGCATCAGCTGCTAATTTTGCAGCTGATGCTTCAGCATCGGCCTTAGCTTTATTATCAGCAGCCAACTTAGCAGCATCTGCAGCAAGTTTTGCAGCAGTAGCATCGGCATCAGCTTTAATTTTATTGTCAGCAGCCAACTTAACAGCAGCGGCCTGAGCATCCGCTTTAGCCTTGGCATCAGCAGCCAATTTAGCAGCTGCGGCTTCAGCATCGGCTTTGGCTTTATTATCTGCCGCCAATTTAGCGGCAACAGCATCCGCATCGGCTTTCGCTTTAACATCGGCAGCCAGTTTTGCAGCAGCAAATTTAGCTGCCGTAGCCTCTGCATCAGCCTTGGCTTTTGCATCAGCTGTAAGTTTTGCAGCTGCAATTTTAGCTTCAGCTTTCGCTTTGGCATCAGCAGTTTCTTTAGCAGCCACAGCTTCAGCATCAGCTTTGGCTCTAGCATCTGCAGCAATTTTTGCAGCCGCATCAGCTTTGATTTTACTTTCAGCAGCAAGTTTTGCTTCCGCTGCTTCTTTCTCTTTTGCTTTGGCTATAGCTTTGGAATCCGATTGAGCAGCAAGTTTTGCCGCAGCTGCCGCATCGGCATCGGCTTTAACTTTAGCCTCAGCCAATAATTTCGCATTATTAGCAGCATCAGCTTTGGCTTTCGCGTCTGCAGCTAATTTCGTTCTGTTTTCGGCTATTTTTTGTTGTTGTGCTGCCTTGGCATCTGCCGTAGCTTTAGCATCTGCTTTCGGTTTTGCAGGCGCTGTTTTTTGAACCGGAGCCGGTTCAATCAATGCCCCTTCTTCTTCATCATCTCCGTAATCAAACTTATTGTTTTTAAACTTATAAGCCAGCACAAGTATATGTGAAGCTCCTAAATCAGAAATATCACCCAATCCCATTCCATAAGAATACTCAAGAGCAATTTTTGGTGTAATATTAAGACCTATACCGGCAGTCATTCCTAAAACAGAATGATATCCCCCTTGTACCCATATTCCCTTAGGAATTGTAAACATAGCTGAACCGGAAAAAATAGTCTTTTCTTTATTTACTTCGGTTTTTACTAAACCGGAAAATTTACTTTTGTCAAAAAATCCATACGAGTCTATGTAACCCGTATACATAACATGTCCTTCAATACCCTTGTTAGGGTCATCTTTTAGAATTCCAGAGTTAAAACTGTAAGTAACCAGATTATTAAAGGCCAAACCAAAATCAAAAAAAGCAGTCCCATAATTAATTCCAGGACTGATGGCCATAACGGAATTTGAAGGCACATTCTCTAATGAAGGATCAGGCTCGTATGAAACAACTTTTCCTTTATCCAAGCCGCTTTTATAAGCACTTAAATTCATCCCGAAAGTTAAATTGCTGTCTTCCTGCAAAAGAATATTATGAGCAAAATTGGCAACCAAGCCAGTAGTAGTCAATACGCCTTGATTTTGTTTAAAAACACCCAAAGCAACACCCTCATTTTCTCTAAACCGTCCGGAATAATTTAATAAATAAGTGGTAGGAGCATTTTCAGAACCTGCCCATTGGGTTTTATTAAACAAAGTTATATAGGAACTTTGTTGTCTTACAAAACTAAATGTTGGGTTAATTACAAATGAATTAAATTTCAAAGAGTTTCCTGGCGGGATAACATAAGACACAACACCGTCTTCCTGTTGAGCATAGAAAACATGTATCGAACAGCAAAAAAAGAAAACGCTTAGTAAAATTTTTTTCATATATGCAAAATTTATATGTCAAGGGTCAATATCGTACCTCCTTAATTATTTATTGGTATTTATCTCAAACAATACATTTACAACTTTGTCTGATGCAAATTCAATTGCTTTCGCAAACTTGTTTTTAACGGAGGTTTCATATTATTTCAGCAAAGTTATCGAACCCTTTTTGGCAGACTCTCCAGACGGAGTAATTATATAATAATAAACGGGATTGAAATTATTGAATTCTATTGTTGTTTGCGGCCAACCGTTGTAATTGTCGTAGCTATCGGTTTGGTAAACAATTTCTCCCAAAGAATTTAAAATAACGATATTGGTGTTTGTCCCCGCCAAATATTTATCAGGAATAATCCATGTGTCATTTTTATTATCGCCGTTCGGCGTAACAATATTTGCAATTTTTGGAGCATTATAATTTACTTTGAAAGAAACTTCAAAAGGGAATTTGTCAGTTATGATACAGCCAGAATTTTGGGAAACTTCTCCCCTGTAATTTCCTTCCGCAGTAATGTTCAAAGTGTTTGTATTTGCTCCGGTTATAGCTGCATCATTTAAAAACCATTGATATGTAGGTGATGAAGCATCAGATGTTATAACTGCATTCAGGGTTTCGCCTTCGATGATATTATTCACTTTATCAACCTCGACACCCGAAATAGAACTATTTGTAGTCAATACTTTTAAATCAATTGTTCCTGTTGACTTACAACCCCCAAAATCAACATCACAGGTATAAACACCAGCCTCACTTGTAACATAAGTTTGAGATATGGCATTATCTATAACAGCATTATCCTTTCTCCAAACATAAGAATTACCGGCTGAAACTGTTAATGTAGTACTGCCTAAACTGGCACAAAAGGGATTTCCTGAACTGGATGTAATTACTGCACCGGTACCCGAAGCAGAGGTTACTTTAACTATCTGTGAATGCGTATTAAAATCAGTACAAGGACCATAGTCTACTTCTACATAATAATCTCCTGTCTGATTAACAGATAATGTGCTGTTGGCTTCGTTAGGAATAACTACCCCGTCTTTATACCATTTATACTTCAATTGCGGGTACTGCAAAGGGGAGCTGTCAGGAACCGAAGGTGTAGTATTGTCTATAGCCAATGTAACACTTCCTCCAAAACAAAAACTAAGTGAGTTACTCTGGTTATTAACGTAAAACGGTCCGGAAAAAGATAGAAAATGAATAGGAAAAGATGTCTGCAAATCACTTGATTTAAAATCAGGACTTACAATACCTCCTGAGCTTTGCACTCTCATTTTGAAGGTATCTGACCCAACTAAATCAGAAGGCACTTCAAAGGTAAGTGTCTTATCAGTAGGGGTATCAGCTGGAACGGTTGAACCGTTGGGAATGATATTCGGTTTGATAACAGTTGTAAAACTGTCACTGGAAAGCAAGATGATGAATGATTCCGTTGCAGAGAAGCCGCTTATTTTGAAAGGCACTTCATATCTATTGTATCCGTTTGGATAATCAACATTAGGTATATTGGCACAAATCCTTGGGTATCCCAGTTTCTGAGGCATTATTGTCTGTGCAAACAAAGATAAAGTCGATGGAATTACCAACAACATCCAAAAAAACATAAATGTTCCTGGCGATAAAAAAGGAGTAGGTTTGCTTTTCATAAGTTGACATTTATTGCTATTCACAGGGGGGCAATGCAATTCGCAAATTATCTTTTTAATCTTAACAATAGGTTAAGTTCATTCTTATTAAATCAATATAAACTGTTTTAAATTGACAAAATGAAAGCCAAACCTCTTTATGATGGTCTAACTTTCATTTTGCTAATTTGTAAACAATTATAAATTTTTATTTAGTAGCTGCTGTAAATTTTGAAAGTGCCAACCTAAAATCAGGTCTTCTTGGGTTTGCAAAATCATTGAAGGTTTCTAAATTTGTTGTTTTAGAATACAAGTTAAAGAAGACACTATTTCCATAATAACTTTCCAAATCTTCGTTTTCAGTTGAACCTTCAGTAAAGATATTTCCGTTACAGAAATTCAATAACATTTCTTCGATTCTGATTTTTTTAAGATTCTTGTCGTTGATCTCAATTTTATTATCGAACACAACCGCAGGGCTAAATCCTGAAATCACACTTTTTCTTAAAACTAAAGAACTATTCTCAGCTACATAGACACCTTCTTTAACTAAACCTGCTTTGATATCCTGATCTATATTATCACTATCATTTGCAAGAGTTAAATTAGTTGCAGTAACTAGAGTTTGTTTTTTGGTAAAATCTACTTCTTCTTTCTTTGCGTATGAAGAAACATCCAAACAACGAGATCCAGCACTACTTGTCAAATAAGATGATCTAACTGCCAATGAATTGTCAATTTTTGCTTGAGCACCTAAAGTAAATCTAAAATCTATTCCACTAGATTTATATGAAACCATTTTAGCCATTACAGGTTCACCGCCAAGAACTTCAAAAGAATCTCCGGCCGCATAACTAACCATAATATTTTCCAAAATTGTTTTATTACCGATTCCTCCAAGTAAAAGTGCATTAAAGCTCTCTGAAGAACCTCTTACTTTTTTTCCTGCGTATTCGATTCTAACAAACTTCAAAACTCCAGAAGAACTTGCTGGATTCAGACCCCCGTAAGTAGTTAAACTTGGATCCAAATCAAAATTAACAGAAGAATAATTTCCAAACTTATTAATCGGGGCATCACCAAGAACAACAATACCTCCCCAGTCACCAGCTTTTTTTATGGATTTATTAGATGTAAAAACGATAGGATCTGTTTCCGAACCTTCAGCAATTATCTGAGCACCTTTGGTAATAATCAAAGTCCCTTTTGATTCACCGTCACCGATTATCACGGTACCAGGCTCTATAGAAAGAATTGCATTATTCGTAACATATACATTACCTTGTATAATGTAAATATCTTTTTTTACAAGCTTTGTATTTTCAGTAATATTACCTGCCAGAATTTGTGTCGGTTCGCCGTAATCAGCTTTACCAGGTTTAAATTCTGTCCAGTTATTCAACCAATTGCTTGATCCAATTATTCCTTTTTCTTGTTGTGCATTTACATTGCAAACAGTCGCAAGGAAAACCCATATAATAAATATATTTTTCATAGGTTTGGGGGTATTAAATTTTTATTCGTAATCTCTGTAGGTCAAGAGTTTATATCTCATTAAAGAGTAAAAGGTCAAACTTAGCTTAAGACTGCTACATCTTTACTAAAAAAACATTTTTTATTGTTGTTCAACTTCGTGAAGTGATTTCAAAGTCTGCTCATAGAACAAAACCATAGTCACTAATTGATTTTTGTCTGCATATGGAAGCATTTTTCTTAAGAAATTCACAGTGATTTCTATGTAAGTTTGTGTAGCTTCTGTTTCTAAATCCAATGCTTTTCTATTATCAGCATCATCTGGAATACCCAAGTCTGTCATTGTTACTCCGGGCTTAGTAGCCAATGCAATGTGAGGTAATATTTTAACGATTACTTTCATGCGCTCAATGTACAACTCCACCAATTCACCTTTAGACATTGCTCTAAGAGTCTTGTCATCATAATAAGTACGTATTGCAGCACTTGTGCTAACTATACTTTTTGGCATATTTGGTTTTGCTTGTGCGAAGCCTTTTGAAGTTAATGCTAACATAACAATACTGAAAAATATAATTTTCCCTTTCATATCTTGGATTTATTAATTAATAAAACAAAAATATACAATTAAATTGAATTTGCAAGTCCTATAGAAAAAATTAAAGATATTTTTAATTCAAAACATGGTATAAAAAAACCTTACACCGAGTAAACGCAGCATTTTATCGAGATAAATTGCATTTTAAAAAAAAATAGCTAACTAAAATTTATATCTATTTGAAAGTTTTTATTTACTTTAATTTGTAGTAATAAACTCAATAAATAAATTTGAAGAAAAATAATACAGAAGTTATCAACAACTGACGGTTGAAAAGATAAAAACTAATGTGCAAATTCTTATTTTGAGCCTACTATCCAAACTGCTCCAAAAATCAAACTTTATAACAGAAAATTTTTGAAACTATCATTTTCTCCTATCTTTGCTTCATGGAATTCTCAAAAATTTTAGGGCAGGAATACATTAAAAATCATTTAATTCAAAGTGCTGATTCAGGCCGAATAGCGCATGCTCAATTATTTATTGGTCCGGAAGGAAGCGGTACTCTCGCCATGGCTGTAGCATATGCTCAACATATTCTTTGCGGGGCAGGTGAAAAATTAAACGAATCCTGCAGTCTTAAATTTCAAAAATTATCCCATCCTGATTTACATTTCATCTACCCTACTGTTACTACCGATGAAGTTAAAGTAAAACCAAAAAGTATAGATTTTATTGTCGATTGGAGACAGTTTATTTTAGAAAATCCTTATGGTGGTTTATTTGACTGGTATGCCAAATTAGGAGTACAAAATAAACAAGGAGAAATACGTGTTGACGATGCACAGGAAATCTTAAAATCTCTTTCGTTAAAATCATATGAAGGAGGATACAAAATAATGATTATCTGGATGGCCGATAAAATGAATATCGCCGCATCCAACAAACTTCTCAAACTGCTTGAAGAGCCACCCGAAAAAACAGTTTTTATTCTTATTTCGGAAAACGAAGAAGACATCATCCAAACAATCAGATCTCGCTGTCAGATTACTAAATTCAGTGCTCTGAGTGAACAGATAATTGCAAATGGACTTGTTGAAAGAGAGCAGATTGAACTGAACAAAGCTTTGAAAATAGCTCATCAATCTCAGGGAAATTACAATAAAGCAATGCAACTCCTCAATGATGATCATGAAGGATTCCCTTTTGAACAATGGTTTGTAACCTGGGTACGTGCCGCTTTTAAAGCAAAAGGAAACGCAGCCGCTATACAGGATTTAATCGAATGGAGTGAACAGATTGCAGCTTTGGGAAGAGAAACGCAAAAAAAATTCCTACAGTTTTGCATCGAGATGTTCCGTCAGGCATTGTTACTCAATTATGAAACCAAAACCCTTGTTTACATTGAACCAAAAGTTGAAAAATTCAAACTGGAAAACTTTGCGCCTTTTGTAAACGGCAACAACATTACAGAAATATTCAAAGAATTATCGGATGCCATGTACCATATAGAACGCAACGGTAATGCCAAAATAATTTTAACCGATTTATCCATAAGACTAACCCGTTTAATTCATAAAAAATAAAACCCCATGAACAATATTGCCTCTATTTTAATTTTAGTTTTTTTAGCAATCACTTTTTTACAGTCATCTCAGGATAAATTATTCCATTGGAAAGACAATATTGACTGGCTGAAAGAACATTTTGCAGAAACTCCCTTGCGCAATCAGGTGCCGTTGGCTCTTGTAAATGTTTTAATACTTGAGTTAATTTCTGGAATTTTATGTGTGGTTGGTGCCATCGAAATAGCTGTAAACAGTGGCAGAATCTACGGTTTATACGGAGCTATTTTTTCTTGTATCACTCTTATCATGCTGCTTTTCGGACAGCGTCTGGCCAAGGATTATGACGGTGCCAGAACCATTGTATTGTATTTCATCCCATCTGTGATGGCAGTATACTGGCTTAACTAAAACACATCCTTATATTTAAATAATAAAACTTATAATTCTCATATAAAAAATGACGCCAAAACATCCTTCAGAATCCTTGACAGTATTAACCGATTTGGTCTTACCAAGTGAAACCAATCCTTTAAATAACTTATTTGGAGGAGAATTATTGGCAAGAATGGACCGTGCCGCAAGTATTGCAGCCGGCAGACATTCCCGCCGTATTGGTGTGACAGCATCGGTTAACCATGTGGCTTTCAACAAATCAATTCCTCTTGGAAGTGTTGTTATTATTGAAGCCAAAGTATCCAGAGCTTTTAAAAGTTCGATGGAAATTTATCTGGATGTTTGGGTTGAAGACCGTCAATCCGGTAACAGAACTAAGGCAAACGAAGCTATATATACATTTGTAGCAGTAGATGATACGGGAAGACCTGTAGATGTACCGCCTCTTGAACCTGTAACAGAACTGGAAAAGCTACGCTACGATGCCGCTTTGAGAAGAAAACAGTTGAGTTTGGTGCTTGCCGGCAAAATGAATCCTCACGACGCCAGTGAACTTAAAGCTTTGTTTTCATAAAAGACAAAATTATCCTGCAAGACTTCAAATGATGCAGTTTTGCGTGAGGAATGGAAGCAATCCGCCAAAGCGGAGCGGACAGCCCGACAGCATAAAGAAAAGGGGGCAGTGCAGTCTAGTGCGATGATTTGGCCCCTTTTCTTTATGGTGGCACGCCTAAAAAATTATTATCCTTGAATTTGTTTAAGCGACGTTTTAATTCCTTTGATTAAGGACGAACTGAAACCGTGCAATTCCATTTCGTTCAAACCTGCAATAGTACAACCTTTAGGCGTTGTTACACGGTCAATCAATTGCTCCGGATGTCCTTTTTCCTCAAGAAGCATTTCGGCGGCACCTTTTACCGTTTGGGCTGAAATAGCCAAAGCGGTCTGCCAGTCAAAACCGATTTCGATACCCGCCTGCATCGAAGCACGTATGTAACGCAAAGCAAATGCTGTTCCGCTCGCTGCAAGCACGGTTGCTGCATCCATCAGCTTCTCGTCAATAATAGGAGCTGTACCTAATTCTTGAAAAAGAGCTACAGTTTCCTGTGCTTTTATTTTATTTTTTTCATTGTAGGCAATACAGGTTGCCGATGCGCCGAATTGAGCGGCAATATTTGGCATGATTCGAACCGCGCTATGATTTTCACCAATCTTATTCTGCAAATTTTCTATAGATAAACCGCTTACAGCCGAAGCAATAACCTTGTTTGAAATCACTGGCAGTATCTCGGCCAAAACAGTATCAACCTGATAAGGCTTTATAGTAAGTATAATGACATCAGCCTCCTGGATATTCTGTTTATTATCTGTAGTAATGGTAATACCCAAATCCTCTAAATGCGAAATCGGGGCTAAATTTCGTCTGGTAACGGTTATTTGATTATCACTGGTAAATTTTGCAATTCCAATTGCGATAGACGCTCCAAGATTTCCTCCTCCTATAATATGTACTTTCATTTTGATTCCTTTTGTTCTTTGGTTGGTTATAATATGAAGTACCAAAAAGTACTCATCACAAACTATAGCATCTCTTCCGAACGGACTAGAAACTATCTTTCTGCAAAGTACATGAATTATCCCGAATTTATAATTTTTTAATATAAATAAATCAAGGATAGTTGTTAGATTCTTAAACTATCAACAATCTTAAAAGCCTAAAATTAACCTGGCCACACCAAAATAAATGATGATTCCAAAAACATCATTGGTTGTAGTGATAAAAGGACCGGTCGCAATTGCCGGGTCAATTTTGTTTTTGTGAAGAAAAAGGGGTACCAAAGTTCCCAAAGTAGCGGCAAACAAAATCACAACCACGATCGAAATAGAAATTGCAATTCCAACTAAATATTGCTGATACATAAGAGAATGATAAGCCAAAAGGAAGAAAGAAATAATCGATCCCGATATCATGGCTACTGTCAATTCCTTGCTGAAATAACTGCGCGTGTAATTTTTCAGAGTTCCGTTCGCCAATCCCTGCACGACAATCGCAGAGGCCTGAACACCGATGTTTCCAGCAGTTGCAGAAAGCAAAGGCACGAAAATGATTAAAGTAGCATATTTTTCAAAAACGGCTTCATTCCCTTTCAACACAAACGAAGCGATGAGCTCAATCACCATCCCGATAAGAAGCCAAGGCAAACGTGCTTTCGTTAATTCATAAACACTGTCGTTAGTTTCAATGTCATTGGTAATACCCGCAGCCAATTGGTAATCTTTATCGGCTTCTTCCTTGATTACGTCAATAATGTCATCAATGGTAATGCGTCCCACCAAACGTCCCAGTTCATCCACCACCGGAATGGCTTCCAAATCGTATTTTTGCATGATTCTGGCAACCTCAACATCTTCAGTATCTACCGTTACAGAATTGAGTTTTCTAATGTACACATCGTTAATATGGGTTCTGGTTGATGTAGTCAGCAAATCTTTCAATGACAACCTTCCTTTCAGTCTGTCTTCATCATCAACTACATAAATCGAATGAACCCTTGAAATATTCTCGGCCTGAATACGCATTTCTTTGACACAAGTAAGCACGTTCCAGTTTTCGTTGACTTTTACCAGCTCCTTATGCATTATTCCTCCCGCTGTATCTTCCTTGTAACGCAACAGCTCAACAATATCCTTGGCATGCTCAACATCCTGCAACTCGGATATTACTTCGGCTTTCTTTTCTTTTGAAAGTTCACCAATAATATCGGCAGCATCATTCGTCTCCAATTCATCAAGCTCCTCCGCAATCTCTTTTGGCGAAAGCCTGCTTAATATATTTTCCCTTAAATCATCTTCTAATTCCAAAAGGATTTCGGCAGTCTTTTCACTATCCAAAACCTTAAAAATATAAGTAGCTTCGTCGAAATCCAATTCATCAAGAACTTCTGCAATATCAGCATGGTGCATATCATTCAATAAAACTTCCAGCTGCTGGTCGTTTTTACTTTTAATGAGTTGCTCCAGTTCTTGTATTAATTCTTTGCTGATTTTAAATTCCATCGGCTTCAATTTTTTGGGTCAATTCTATAAACTCTTTGTAATCCAATTGTTCAGGGCGAAGATTAAAAATGTCCTCGTTTCTCAAACTATCGGACAAATTTAGGGTTTTTAAACTGTTACGCAACGTCTTTCTGCGTTGTTGAAACGCGGTCTTCACAACGTTAAAAAACAGCTTCTCTCCGCAAGGCAGACTAAAATCTTCTTTCCTTCGCATTCGCATCACTCCCGATTTTACTTTGGGCGGCGGATTGAACACATTTTCGTCTACGGTAAACAAATATTCCACATCATAAAAAGCCTGCGCCAGAACCGACAAAATTCCATACGCTTTGGTTCCCTTTTTTTCGCAGATACGTTCAGCGACTTCTTTTTGGAACATTCCTGCAAACTCAGGTATTTGATTACGGTATTCCAATGTTTTAAAAACAATCTGGGTCGAAATATTATAAGGGAAATTACCGATTATAGCGAATTGTTTTCCTGCAAAAACCTCATTGATATCGTATTTCAGAAAATCTTTGGAAATGATTCTGTCTTTCAACTTATCAAAATGAACACCCAAATATTCAACCGATTCGGTATCAATTTCGATCACGAAAGTGTTAATCGGTTTTTCCAATAAATATTTGGTCAGCACACCCATTCCAGGCCCTATTTCCAGTACGTCTTCATAGCCTTCCAAATTCAAAGTGTCAGCAATGGCTTGTGCTACGCTTTCATCTTTTAAGAAATGCTGTCCGAGGTGTTTTTTGGCTGTTACTTTTTCCATATTCTTATTGCGTGGCAATGTGCCATCCCGCTATATTTTGGGTTATTATTTAGCAAAGGCTCTGAGGCACAAGCAAAAATTATTCATTCCTGACAGAAACCGAATTCCTGTTCTAATGCTCACTTATCACTTCCAATTCGGTTCTAAAAGTCAGCATTTTATCGCCAAACAACTTCACTCCTTCATCTCTCAATTTTGGAGCATCCTCCTGATAATATCTTGCCAATGTCTCCTTACTGTCTGTTTCATACTGAACCGAATACGTAACTCCTCCCATTTCTTCTTCAACCAATACACGGACCAAACGTGCTGAAGAGAATTTCCCACAAGCCAGCATTTCTGGAATGTGTTTGTGCTGCATCCAGATCATCCATTGATCGTGGACACTTTCGTGTATGTTTGTGGTAACGTTGTATATAATCATTATTACTGTTGATTTGTTTAATTGTTAATTCGGTTAAACAAATCAACGATTAACCGATTAAACTTTTTTATAAATTAGTATCTCCCCTCAGTTCTCTGAATTTTCTTCTGGCATCAACAAAATAAATACTGTCTTGATGATTGAAGATAATTTTTTCGTACAATGCCTTGGCTCTATCGGGCTCTTTCAATTGCTTATTGTAAATGTCCGCCGAAAAATACAAAGCTTCGTCAATATAAATTCCATCGCTGTGATGGTCAATTATCTCTTGATATTGTGCCAAAGCCAGATTGTAATCGCCCAGCTTTTCATAGATTCTTCCTAACCGTAACAAAGTAACAGCTTCGATTTCCTGTCCTTTGAAACTTTTAAGAATCGACTGAAACTGTGCGATAGCTTCCTGATTCCGGTTTTGGTACAAAAGATAATCTCCTTTGGCAAACTGCTTCAGCGCAGTTTGGGTCGAATCGGCTACGGTATTGTCATTAATAAGCAAAAAATACTCCAAAGCATCATTTGCAATTAATTGTGTACTGGCCGATTTAAGTTCTTTGAACTGTTTCAAAGCCCATTCAAAATCAGTCTTAAAATAACTTGTTTTGGCCGATTTCAAACTTGCTTCATGCGACAGCACATTGTTTTGCAGATTTTCCTGAATCTGCGAATAGTAGAGCAGCGCCTGATTGAATTTTTCTTCGGAAAGTAAAATATCAGCCAGCTCCATTTTGCATTGCGCCTGATCAAAAGGGTTCAGCTGCATTTCCATAGCCCGCTTTATAATTGCCTTTCCCTCTTCCGGTTTTTTCATTATGAAACTTACAAAATAGACCTGTTTCAGCTGCAAAGATAAGGTAACCGGGGTTAAACCGTACTGTTTCAATAAAAGCTCAAATTGCGCATCAATAGCAGCAAAGTCTTTTTCCTGGGCTTTATCCATTTTCATTTGCAGCAGATAAGTATGAGCCTGTACAATTACCTCAACATCGGTGGTATTTTGCAGTACATATTCCATAACTTCTGCGGCAGTCTCATTATCTCCTTCTTCAATAGCCATTTGACCCAGACTGATGATGTTCGAAAGAGATTCCGGATTTCGTTTATAGATTGCTTTTTCCTGAATAAAGGCTTTACCAAATTCTTTTTGCTGCATATAAAACCAACTCAGAAACTGATTCCAAAAAACATCCTGCCCTTTTTGAACCCTTACAATCAATGCTTTTCTAAGGCTTTCATTGAACGGTGAATCTCCATCGTTGGACATATAACGCGTCAACTGGTTTTGAACCATCAATGCCGATTGCGGATTTTCGGCCGCTTCATCGAGAAAATTGGCAATCATCTGATCTGTATTTCCCAATTGACCGTAAAGTAAAGCAGTTTGATACTTGAAATCATAAGTAGGCACCAGCTGACTGGCCAGCAAATAGGACTGCAAGGCATATTCCAGCAACACTTTCTTTTCAAAAGAATTGGCTACTCCATAAACTTCATTCGGGTTTTTCCGGATTCTATCGATGGCCTCATCGTAGTATTTTTTGGCTTTGGAATCATTTTTCTGCAACTGAAAATTGTATCCTAATTCAACCAAGAGTGTTGCCTGTCTGTATTTATTCAATCGATCCTGAATTGCTTTTTCAGCCTGTTCATATTGCAGCAATTGCTGCATACACTCAATTTTTTTTTGAAAATAAAAAGGATTTGTAGGCAAACCATCCGATAATTCCTGGTAACTGATCAAAGCTTTATCAAAATCCCCTTTGTCAAAATAATACTGTGCCAATTGTTCGTTTTGGGCGAAAATTGACATTGAACAAAACAGAATTATACAGTGAATTAGGTTTTTCATTTCCTTTTTTCAGCCACAGCCACAGTAAACAGTCACAGCATTCGGAACTGTGACTGAAAACTGAAAACTAAATTAATCTATAATATCAAACCCGCAGTACGGACGCAAAACCTCTGGAATTACGATTCCTTCCGGAGTCTGGTAATTTTCTAAAATTCCGGCAAGAACCCTTGGCAAAGCCAATGAACTTCCGTTAAGTGTATGTGCCAATTGGTTTTTTCCGTCTTTGTCTTTGAAACGCAATTTCAAACGGTTTGCCTGGAAAGTCTCAAAGTTAGATACTGAAGAAATCTCCAGCCAACGCTCCTGCGCCGTAGAATATACTTCAAAATCATAAGTCAGTGCCGAAGTGAAACCCATATCGCCTCCGCAAAGACGCAAAATTCGGTATGGCAATTTCAAATCCTTCAAAATACCTTTCACATGCTCTACCATTTCATCAAGAGCAGTATATGAGTTTTCAGGATGTTCAACACGAACAATTTCCACTTTGTCAAACTGATGCAAACGGTTCAAGCCACGTACGTGCGCACCGTAAGAACCCGCTTCGCGACGAAAACATGGTGTGTATCCTGTATATTTAACCGGGAATTCATTTTCGGCTAAGATAACGTCTCTAAAAATATTGGTTACCGGAACCTCAGCCGTTGGAATCAAATACAAATCGTCTGTGGCGTCATGGTACATCTGCCCTTCTTTGTCCGGCAACTGGCCGGTTCCATAAGCCGAAGCTTCGTTTACCAAATGGGGTACCTGCATTTCTTTGTAACCTGCCTCTGTATTTTTATCAAGGAAATAATTAATTAGGGCACGCTGCAAACGCGCTCCTTTTCCTTTGTAAACAGGGAATCCGGCACCGGTTATCTTTACACCCAACTCAAAATCGATGATGTCATATTTTTTCACCAATTCCCAGTGTGGCTGGGCTCCTTCGTGCAATACTGGAATTTCGCCTTCTTCAAAAACGTTTAAGTTGTCTTCCGGTGTTTTTCCTTCAGGCACAATATCGGCAGGAAGATTGGGTAAAGTATATAATTTCTCTGTCAGTTCATTGGCGATAACAACAGCACTTTCAGCCAATGTTTTACTTTTTTCCTTTAACAGAACTGTTTTTTCTTTAAGAATAGCCGCTTTGGCCTTCTCTCCTGCTTTCATCAAATCACCAATGTCTTTGGATAATTTATTAGATTCGGATAAAGTGTTGTCCAACTCCACTTGAGTAGCACGGCGTTTTTCATCCAGTTGCACCACTTCTTCAACAATCCCTCTGGCATCCATATTTCTTTTGGCCAAAGCTTTGATTACTTTTTCTTGATTCTCTCTAATAAATGCGATTTGTAACATAGTTGATTTTTTATAACTAAATAATGACAGCAAATTTAGGGAAATGTTTGCTAAGTCCGAGACAAAGTTTATCCTGTGTTTTTATTTTAGTTTTTGCAAAACAATTTTGCCCGAAGTCAGTCATATTATTATCTTATCGATTCCATTCGAAAGCGCTTTAAAGATTCTAAATTATATGGAATAGTTCCTTTTTGGGTTAAAAAAGAAAGATATTAAACTATTTTTTTTCTAATTTTACTAAAAACTAAAAAATTATGTTGTTAAAAAATATAGAAACCGCGCTCAATAAACAAATTCGAATTGAAGCAGAATCGTCCCAAATATATCTGTCAATGGCCTGTTGGTCAGAAGTGAACGGACTGGAAGGAATAGCACAATTTATGTACGCCCAATCTGATGAAGAGCGTTTGCATATGCTTAAATTAATCAAATATGTAAACGAACGTGGAGGTCACGCACAAGTTACAGACTTGAAAGCACCCAAAACAACTTACGAAACTTTCAAAGGGATGTTTGAAGAATTGTACAAACACGAAATTTTTGTTTCGGAATCAATTAATGAATTGGTTCACATCACATTTGAGGAAAAAGATTATGCTACCCATAATTTCCTACAATGGTATGTAGCCGAGCAAATTGAAGAAGAAGCAACTGCCAAAAATATTTTGGATAAAATCAACCTTATTGGTGATGACAAAGGCGGATTATATCTTTTTGACCGTGATATCCAGCAAATGGCGTTGGCCAGTGCTGCAGCTCCCGCCAAATAATTAAGAGAAGCCTTCCTAAATAACAACCCCAAAACAATCAAATTGCGTTTTGGGTTTTTTTTTGTTCCAAAATATGTTAAAGTTTATTTAGAACAGATAAAAATAATATATATTTGCCTTGGTTTTAATTCCTTACAAGGTGAGCAAGAAAGAAAAAGAGAAGAAAAAGAAAAAGGATAAAAAAAATGAAATCCTTAAAAAGATAAAAGTAGCCGAAAACTGCAAGTCAAGTTGTTGTGAAAAATTCAAGAAAGGCGAAAAGAAACGTTGCAGCCGTTGTCCTATGTTTGATTTACTAAAGAAAACAGCTTAGTATTTCAGCGTTAAAATTGCTAAATATTTAATTCCCTGTTGGGTTTCTATGATCCGTCGCAATAGTTAATTTATAAATATTGAAAAAGAGTTCCGTAGATACGGAACTCTTTTTTTTTGTACTTGTTTACCGAATCAAAAAACTACTTTCCAAACAGTAAAACCTCATTGGCGACCACCTCTGTGATGTAACGTTTCTCACCGTTCTTGTCCTCATAGCTTCGGTGGGTTAATTTTCCTTCTATGCCAATTTGTTTGCCTTTGGCTACAAATTTTTCGATGATTTCGGCGGTTTTTCCCCAAGCCACAACGGGATGCCATTCGGTTTGTTCAACCCGCTCTCCTTTGTCGTTTTTGTAAAAGCCTTTAGTTGCGATGGATAAATTAGCAACTTTTTTTCCGCTATCCAATGTTTTGATTACTGGATCATTCCCTGTGTTTCCGATTAACTGTACTCTGTTTTGCATGGCGTGTAAAATTTAAATGTTAGCGTATATATATTGAAATTGATTTTGTCATTGAAACTAACATTGCTATTGCTCTGTTTCATTTCGACATTGCAAAGATGCGACGGCTTGCAAAAGTTATTCGGTTGCTAACTGTTTACTTTCGGTTGTAATTGTTTGTAACCGTTTGTAAATGGAAATTGTGACGATTTTACGTATATTTGGAAGTTAGTGGCAAGTGAAGCGCAGAGAAACAAACTATAAAGTTGATGAAATACACAATTCAAATACCAAATCCTTGTAATGAAAATTGGAAAACTATGACTCCGACAGAAAGAGGTATGTTTTGTTCGAATTGTAAAAAAGAAGTAATTAATTATCAATACTATTCCAATAATGAACTTTTAAAAAGCTTAAATAATGATGAAAAAATTTGTGGAAGATTTTCTCCTAATCAAATTGATAAAGCATTAAACTCATCAGAAACAAAACGTATTCATAATATTGGATTACTTCTTGGTTTTACATCCTTACTTTTAACTACACCTGTTTTTTCACAAAGTGAAAAGTCAAAAACTGAAATTGTTGAAAATAAATCAGATGATGAACTGAAACAAAAAAGCTCAATAGAATTTATTGAGTTTTATGGGAAAATATTAGAAATACCTAGAAATAACAATGATAAAAGCTATCCTATTCCAGGAGTTTATATTGTTCAAAAAGGCACAAAAAACAATGTGCAATCAAATATTGATGGAGACTTTGTAATCAAAATACCCATTGAAGATTTCAAAGATAGAGTTGTCCTCATATTTAGTTATATTGGTATGGAAACAAAAGAAGTTGAAGTCTTTAAAACTAAAAACAACCTAAAAATAGAAATGATTTTAAGTGATGCAGTAATGGGTGAAGTTATAATTGTCAAAACTAAGAAAAGAAATATTTTTACAAGAATTGGAAATCTATTCAGATAAATAGTACCAGCCACTAACAGCCACTACAACGGATTTGGCATTTGGCATTTGGTTTAATGAAAAGATAGTTTTGTATTTGGGAGATTTGGCAAATCCGAAAAATGAACTTAATTTAACCCCAAACCCGCTGTAGTGCCAAGACGTTAGCGGTCAGTTTGGTAGAAATCGAAAAAATGAAAACATTAGAAATGAAAATCATCAAAATCATTATATTTATGTTTATAACCATTTCTTTTGGACAAATTCCGCCAAAAGAAACAATTCAATATGAATATTATAGTTATTATAATGAAAACTTAAGCAAATTAGAACGACCAAAAGCATATCCACTTTATCCAACTGAAGAATTATGCTCAATTAGAAAATGCTTTCGAGGAATATGTTATCCTGAAATTAATGAAATAATTTACAAGCGAATAGTTGAAATTGCTAAAGCGAATTTTGATAAAAAAATTTACTTACACTTAATTAGAGGAAAAGAACCTATAAAATTAGCGGAAATGAAAAATGAAAATTTGAATGATGACAACAAACTAATTTACATAGGCATAGACGAAATTTATTACAATGATGAAGTTTCAAAAGGTGTTGAGCTTTATAATTCTGAAACTGAAAAACTAATGAAAATAAAACCGAACCGCTAACAGCTACTACAACGGATTTGCGCAATTGGCTTAATTTAATCCCAAACCCGCTATGGCACCAGAATGTTACAATCACCTACCTGTGTAACTTATTATAAAACAAAATTTTATATCTTTCCAATATTATAAATTCATTACCTTAGATAGTTAATTTTTTAAAAACTAATGTCATGAAAACGAAAATGATATGGGCCAATTTGGCTTCAAGTGATTTGGAGAAAACAGCTCGATTTTACACTGATTTGGGTTTCAAAGAAAATTGCCAGCGAACGGAAGAATTGATAAGCATCGTTTTTGCTGAAAATAACTTTGTGATTAACTTTTTTGCAACCAAAAGATTTGAAAGCGCTTTGAAAGGTAAATCCACAAACACTAAAAACGAAAATGAAATTATCTTTTCATTTTCTGCTGACAGCAGAGAAGATGTTGACCGTTGGTTTGAAAAAGTGAAACAAGCTGGAGGAACAATTTTCTCCGAACCGGAAAACTTTGAGGTTGGCTATACTTTTGGCTTCGCCGATCCTGACGGACATAAATACAATTTTCTATATTGGCCGGGAATGTGATTTACTTATTCAATAAACACATTATTTATCTGATTTTAAGCAAATTTTCTTTGGTTTCCTTTCACAAAAATTTCACTTTGTAAGTAAAATCTAATATATTTACTTGCAATTAGCTGTATAAGGCGACGGAATTTTATCTAAAAACAAAAACATTAATCCCCCTAGCCCCGATTACTTCGTCAGTTTGCTTCGCACGTGTGAAGTGAAAACCCCCTTTTTCCGGGGTTCAGAACAAGAGAGTATAACGGAAAGCGGAACCCATAATTGCTGATAAAGCCTGATCTTTTGCTCCAAAAAACAAACCACTATTGAACATTAATAACGACAAAATATGAAAAACTGCCTTGAATGTGGCGTCCCGATTGTAGGCCGTGAAGACAAAAAATTCTGCAGTGACGGATGCCGAAATGCCTATAATAACAAAATAAATAAAGACAGTACGAATTATATGCGCAATATCAATAACAAATTGCGTAAAAATTACCGAATTTTGTCGGAGCTAAACGTGGAGGGAAAATCCAAGACGACCCGGACCAAGCTGATGAGCAAGGGTTTTGATTTTGAGTTTTTCACCAACGTTTTGAACACCAAGTCCGGAAACACCTACTATTTCCTGTACGACCAAGGCTATATGGTTTTGGAAAATGATTATTATATGCTTGTTAAAAAAGATATTTAAACCCCATAATAATGAAGAAGAATTATTCCTCCATCATAACTGTTGCCGTAATCCTTGGGATTTTGGGCTTGCTGTTTGCCTCCCTAATGCCTTCGTATTCGGAGGGTGAGGAAAAAAAAGTCACAGAATTCTCGACGGACAGAGCCTTGGAACACATCAATGCGATTGCACAGCAACCGCATTATGTGGGAACCAAAAACCACGAAGTTGTTGCCAATTATATCATCGCCGAGCTTGGTAAACTGGGTTTGGAAACCTCGGTGCAGGAAGGTTATACGCTTACGGACTGGGGGAATCTGGTGAAATCCAAAAACATTATGTGCCGTATCAGCGGGACCAAACCCGGGGGCAAAGCCTTGCTCCTGCTTTCGCACTATGACAGCGCACCGCATTCGTTCTCACACGGAGCGAGTGACGATGCATCGGGTGTGGCGACAATTTTGGAAGGTGTACGCGCTTTTTTGAACGCGAGAACCAAACACCAAAACGACATCATAATTTTGTTTACCGATGCTGAGGAATTAGGCTTGAACGGCGCATCACTTTTTGTGACCGAACATCAATGGGCAAAAGAAGTGGGATTGGTTCTGAATTTTGAAGCCCGAGGTTCATCAGGACCGAGTTATATGCTGATGGAGACCAACAAAGGAAATGCCGGTTTGGTAAAGGAATTTGCCAAAGCCAATCCAACCTATGCGGTTTCGAATTCGCTGATGTACAGTATTTACAAAATGCTGCCGAATGATACGGACTTAACCGTTTTTAGAGAACAGGGCGATATTCAGGGTTTCAATTTTGCTTTTATCGACAGCCATTTCAACTACCATACCCAACAGGACGATGTAGCGCATTTGAACAAAAGCACGCTGAAACACCAAGGCTCATACCTGATGCCGTTACTGAATTATTTCTCGAATGCCGATCTGAATGCCACAACTTCCACTTCGGACGATGTGTATTTCACTATTCCGTTTACGTTTATCAGCTATCCTTTTGACTGGGTAATGCCGATGACGCTGATTGCTGCAGGTGTTTTGATTCTTTTGGTATTTATCGGCAAAGCCAAAAGAATGCTGAAGTTGGGCGATATTATGAAAGGCTTTTTCCCTTTCTTGGGCTCTCTTATTTTTACCGGGTTGATAACCTATTATGGATGGCAAGGACTGCTGTTGATTAATCCGCAGTACAATGACTTGCTTAACGATTTTACGTACAATGGTCACGATTATATTTCGGCTTTTGTACTGTTGAGTCTTTCGATTTGTTTTTTCTTTTATCAAATAGCCTCGAAACCAAAAGTGACGATGAATCATTATGTGATTCCGCTGATCTTTTGGATTGTGCTGAACGGTTTTCTTGCCAATAGCCTGCGCGGAGCGGGATTTCTGATTATTCCGGTGTATTTTGGATTGTTTGCCTTTGCGGTTTTTGTCTTTAGCCAAAGATCGAATTGGATTGTAAACCTCATCTGCGCCATTCCGGCCTTGCTGATTGTTGCTCCGTTTATCCAAATGTTTCCCGTAGGGCTGGGATTAAAAGTACTTTTTGGCAGTGCGGTTTTGACGGTTTTATTATTTGCCTTGATACTGCCTGTTTTTGGGACTTTCGCCAAAAAAGGAATCTGGTCATTCGTGTTCTTTATAACCGCCGTTCTCTTTTTCGCGAAAGCGCAATATCATTCAGGTTACGAATCTGGCGAAGCCAAATCCAACAGCTTGGTCTATTACTATAATGCCGATAACAATAAAGCGTACTGGCTTACTTATGACACCAATCTGGATTCCTGGACGAAAGGTTATTTGGGCGAAAAACCAAAAGGTGCGAAGATTTTCAATGATTTGAAACTTTTCAGCAAATACAATTCTGAGTTTACGTTTGCCAACGAAGCACCGAACAAAGACATTGCAAAACCAACCATTTCGTTTCTGAAAGACAGCGTGGTGGGTCACAAAAGATTCCTGAAAATACAGATTACACCAAACCGAAAAGTTAACCGCTATGATGTTTTTGCCGCTGAAATTATGCGTTTTTATAATTTCAAAGCCAACGGCACTACGACTCTTGGGCAACAAGGAACCGAATTGGAACGAAACGGCAAAAAACTATTGAGCTATTATGTGGTAAACAACGAACCACTGGTATTGCAGTTCACAATAAACAAAGCGACGATTCTTGATATGGACGTAATGGAAAGTTCTTTTGACTTGATGGTCAATCCGATTTTTTCAATGACACCAAGGGAAAGCTGGATGATGCCTACTCCTTTTGTATTGAACAATGCGGTAATTATTACCCAAAAAATAAGACGCAGACCTAAAGTGATCGCTCCGGTAATTGCTCCTGTGGTTACTCAGCCGGTTGTAGCGGACAGCCTGAAGGTGGCGAAAGATAGTTTGAGGTTGAGGTAAAAGTTATTTCGCAAAGGTTCTCAAAGTAAACACAGAGATACATAAAGTTTTAAAAATGACTTTGCGTGTCTCTGTTTTTTTTCTATATGTGTCTCTGCGAAATAATTCTTCTCCTTTAACAAGCACATTCAAATTTCAACCCACTTTTATTTCCGTTTGTTCCTTCAGTGGCATAGCCGTCAAATTTCCACCATTCGATTCCACCGATTAATTCTTTTACCTTAAATCCCAATTTGGTCATATTCAAAGCGCCTTTGGTGGAAGCGTTACAGCCGATTCCGTCACAATAGGTTACATACAAAACCTCTTTGTCCAAATGAGCTGTGGTTTCTGCATTCATTTCGCGGTGCGGAATATTAATCGCGTTGGGAATGTGTTCTGCCTCAAACCCGAATGCTTTTCGGGCGTCGAGAGCAATTACTTTTTCGCCATTGTTCAATGCATCAAACAAATCGGATGGATCCATTTCAAAAGCTAGTTTATTTTCATAAAATTTCATCTGCTCTTCCATTTATGTAGTTTTTTTTAAGTTAGTTAATAATCCAAAATTAAAGCAACTGCGTTTCAAATACTAACGAAAAGAATTCATCCATCGCATTAATTCTTTTCATATAAATCCAAGCAGAATTTTTGTTCCTTTGTGAAAACAACTCTGGAAAATGGAAATCAGACATCTCAAATTGATTAAGGCAATTGTCGAAGAAGGGAGCATCACGAAGGCGATTGACAAACTGCATTTGACACAATCTGCCTTGAGTCACCAACTCAAGGAAGCCGAATACCAGTTGGGTACCAAACTGTTTTTGAGAACCAACAAAAAATTGATTCCGACCAAAGCAGGTGAGAAAGTATATGGAATAGCCAATGAGATTCTCGACAAACTCTCGGAAACGGAGCTTCAAATCAAGGAGATGATTTTCGGGGAATTTGGCGAAATCCGCATTAGTACCGAATGTTTTAGCAGTTACCATTGGCTGCCCTCGGTTTTGAAGCAATTCCACCATTTGTACCCAAACATCGAATTGAAAATTGTCACCGAAGCCACCCATTATCCGTTGCAGAAACTATTGGACAATGTTATCGACATCGGAATAGTCAGTGATCAAATCAAAGATGCCAGAATAAAATATATAGAGCTTTTTCAGGACGAAGTGATGATGGTCGTTTCCGAAAATCATCCGTGGACCAATAAAAAATATGTGGTTGCCGAAGATTTTGCTGACGAGCATTTAATCATTCATTCCCTGCCGTTGGAAACTGTTACCGTCCATCAAATGGTTTTGGCGCCAGCCCAAGTCACACCCAAGAAAATAACACCACTGCCACTAACCGAAGCTTCTATCGAAATGGTCAAAGCCGATATGGGCGTAATGTCGATGGCAAAATGGGCGTTACAGCCGTATTTAAAAAACGGTGATGTCAAAGCGATAAAAATTGGCAAAAACGGGCTGAAAAGAAAACATTTTATAGCCATCAGATCCGAAAAACAATATCAGGATTATTTCAACCAATTTATTGGCTTTTTACTAAACGAAATCAATCTCCAATGAAATACCTGATACGGGATTGCCAACCGACTGATGTAAACGCTTTGGTTGATTTGTGCCAAAAACACTCCGAATACGAAAGAGCTGTTTTCAATCCGATTGGAAAAGAAGAGAAACTTCAAAAGGCTTTATTTGATGACCATCCAAAATTATTTTGTCTGGTAGTCGAAGTCAACGAAAAAATCATTGGCTATGCGAGTTATACTTTTGATTTTTCAACTTGGGACGCATCCACTTTTATGTATATGGATTGTCTGTATCTCAAAGAAGATACCCGCGGTTTTGGCATTGGCGAAGCCTTAATCGAAAAATTAACGCAAATTGCAAAAGACAAAAACTGTATCAACATACAATGGCAGACGCCTGACTTCAATGAAAGGGCGATTAAATTTTACCGTCGCATCGGAGCGACAGGAAAAGACAAAGTGCGTTTTTTTCTAGATTTATAATAAATTAAAAAAATGAAACAAATAAGTATATTGGGTTGCGGCTGGCTGGGTTTCCCTTTGGCGAAAGCCTTATTGGCAAATGGCTTTTCGGTGAAAGGTTCGACCACGTCCGAAAGCAAACTTTCTACTTTAAAATCGGTGGGAATTGAGTCTTTTTTGATTTCGCTTGACAGCAAAAATGTAAACGGTGCGGTTGAAGATTTCCTCAACGGAAGCGAAACTTTGGTGATCGACATTCCTCCACAATTGAATAGAAAAAACAGTGATTCTTCTACTGATCCTTCGTCTGCGCTCGGGATGGTATTTGTCGAAAAAATAAAAAAACTGATTCCCCATATTGAAAAATCGACCGTAAAAAATGTACTTTTTGTAAGTTCCACTTCCGTTTATGGTGAAGTCATCGGCACAATCAACGAAGAAACCAATCCAAAACCGGATACCGAAAGCGGGAAGCAATTATTGGAAGTTGAAAAAATACTGCAAAGCAATTCCAACTTCACTACCACTGTTCTGCGATTTGGCGGACTCATTGGCGAGGACCGGAATCCTATTAACTTTTTGGCTGGAAAAGAAAATTTGGAGAACCCAAAAACGAAAATCAATTTTATACATCAGGAGGATTGCATCGGAATAATTCTAAAAATAATAACCTCAGATTCTTGGAATGAAACCTACAACGGCGTATGCCCTTTTCACCCAACGAGAGAAGCCTATTATTCTCAAAAAGCTACTGAATTAGGATTGCCATTGCCGCTGTTTGACCACAGCAAACCTTCGGTAGACAAACTGGTTTTAGGTGATAAAACAGAAATAATTTTGGGCTATAGATTTATAAAATCAGGTTTATAGAGCGCATACTAATTCATCTCTTGCTTTTTGCCGAAATAATGCTGCAATAAGTTTGATAATTCTTCTTTTTTGATTGGTTTTGAAATATACCCGTTGCAACCGGCCTCTATTGTTTTTTCTTTATCACCTTCCAACGCAAAAGCCGTTTGGGCCAAAATAATTACCTTTTCATTGAATTTCCTTATTTCCTTTGTGGCTTCATATCCATTCATTTGGGGCATTTGTATGTCCATCAAAATTAAATCAATATCCAGATTGTTCCGGCAAATTTCAACTGCTTCCAAACCTGTTTTCACAGTTAGTATTTCTTTACTGTATGATCTTAAAACATTTGTAATAAGCATCCTGGATATATTGTCATCCTCAGCAATCAGTATTTTTAGTTTTGCAAACTCGCTGTCG
>Ga0208398_100089_pt1 | contig 93990 bp, 83 predicted proteins | sample LakWasMe79_HOW10_2_FD_183905 | JGI IMG/M metagenome (GOLD analysis project Ga0208398, IMG submission 183905) | Freshwater sediment methanotrophic microbial communities from Lake Washington under simulated oxygen tension - Sediment Metagenome... | ecosystem: Environmental > Aquatic > Freshwater >...
AGTTGCCCGAAGGCAAGGAAATGGTGATGCCTGGTGACAACGTCTCCATCACTGTCAAGCTGATCAACCCGATTGCCATGGAAGAAGGTCTGCGCTTCGCTATTCGCGAAGGCGGTCGTACCGTGGGTGCGGGTGTGGTTGCCAAGATCATTGCCTAAGGAATTGCTGTAGGGGTATAGCTCAATTGGCAGAGCGTCGGTCTCCAAAACCGAAGGTTGTAGGTTCGATTCCTACTGCCCCTGCCAACCAGTTGGAATAGAACTGGTGGCACTCAGGCCCGCTACGCTGTAGCGGGCTTCTGTGTCTGGAGCAAAGTGATTTTGAATTGATCTAGAAACGCAAATTACAAAGAATATGGCCACGTCACAAATTCAAACCGTCAATACAGGGGCAGACAAGGCCAAGTTGGCTGCTGCTTCTGCCGTGGTGGTGGCTGCGCTGGCTGGTTTTTATCTGCTGGACAAGCAGGGTCCTCTGGTGCAATGGGCGGTCCTGATTTTAGGGCTGGGTGCAGCGGTGGCTGTTTTCTTTACCTCCGAAACGGGCAAGCAGCTTGCTGCCTTTGGTCGCGATGCGTGGCGCGAGGTTCGCAAGGTGGTGTGGCCAGCCCGTAAGGAGGCCATTCAGATTACGGCATACGTGTTTGGCTTTGTGTTGATCATGGCTTTGTTCCTGTGGCTGACAGACAAGACGCTGGAGTGGCTGTTGTACGACCTCATTTTGGGCTGGAAAAAATAATGACTGATGTCGCAGAAAACTCCGTGACCGAGTCGTCGGCTGCCGCCGCGTCCAACCCTGATCTGCGCTGGTACGTGGTGCATGCCTATTCCGGCATGGAAAAGGCGGTCGAGCGCAATATCCAGGAACGCATTGCCCGTTCCGGCATGCAAGGCAAGTTTGGTCGCATTCTCGTTCCCATGGAAGAGGTGGTTGAGGTCAAGAATGGTCAGAAGCGGACCACTGAACGTAAGTTTTTCCCCGGCTATGTGCTGGTGGAAATGGTCATGGACGACGACACCTGGCACCTGATCAAACACACCAACAAGGTCACGGGTTTTGTTGGGGGTGCAAAGAATCGCCCCGCGCCCATCTCCGAGGCTGAGGTGATGAAGATCGTCAACCAGATGCAGGAGGGGACCGACAAGCCACGCCACAAGGTTGAGTTTGTTGTGGGTGAGTTCGTCCGCGTGAAGGAAGGTCCTTTTACCGATTTCAATGGTTCGGTCGAGGACGTGAATTACGAGAAGAGCAAGGTGCGGGTTTCCGTCACCATCTTCGGTCGTTCCACGCCGGTCGAGTTGGAATTCTCGCAAATCGAGAAAACCTGAGACTTGCGGGTCAGACCACTCGCGTAGCGATGTGCGCTGACCCCATCTGACTAAATTATTTTTTGGGTTCGCATTTACCGACTCGATGCGGACAGTTGACAAGAGTCGTTAACCCCGGGGAGCCATGGTCTGAATAGTTCAGCATCAAGGCGTTTTTACCCGTAAGGAGAAATCATGGCGAAGAAAATCGTTGGTTTCATCAAGCTGCAAGTGCCAGCTGGAAAAGCCAATCCATCCCCCCCCATCGGCCCGGCTCTGGGTCAACGTGGCCTGAACATCATGGAATTCTGCAAGGCATTCAATGCGCAGACCCAAGGTGTTGAGCCAGGTCTTCCCTTGCCGGTGGTTATCACCGCATTTGCAGACAAGAGCTTTACCTTCATCATCAAAACGCCGCCAGCGACGGTTCTGATCAAGAAGTCCATCAAGCTGGACAAGGGCTCCGCGAATCCGCTGAAGGACAAGGTTGGCAAGATCACCCGTGCCCAGCTCGAGGAAATCGCCAAGACCAAGATGAAAGACATGACGGCCGCCGATCTGGATGCCGCCGTTCGTACCATCGCCGGTACTGCCCGCTCCATGGGCGTGAATGTGGAGGGCGTATAAATGTCCAAGCTCACCAAAAAGCAAAAGACCCAAGTTGGCAAGATCGAGAGCACCAAGCTGTATCCTCTGATGGATGCGCTGGGCATCGTGAAGGAATTTGCCACTGCCAAGTTCGATGAGTCCATCGACGTGGCTGTTCAACTCGGTATCGACGCCAAGAAGTCGGATCAGGTTGTTCGTGGTGCAGTTGTATTGCCCAACGGCACCGGCAAGACCAAGCGTGTGGCCGTGTTTGCCCAAGGTGCCAAGGCTGAAGAAGCCAAGGCTGCCGGTGCGGACATCGTTGGCATGGATGATCTGGCTGCCATGGTCAAGGCTGGCGACATGCCATTCGACGTGGTGATTGCCGCTCCCGACGCTATGCGCGTTGTGGGTACCTTGGGTCAAATTCTGGGACCACGTGGCTTGATGCCCAATCCAAAGGTTGGAACCGTAACACCCGACGTTGCAACTGCGGTTCGCAATGCCAAGGCGGGTCAGGTTCAGTTCCGTGTTGACAAGGCCGGCATTGTGCACTCCACCATCGGTCGACGTTCGTTTGAAGCGGACCAGCTCAAGGGTAACTTGGCTGCATTGGTTGAGGCTTTGAACAAGGCCAAGCCTGCTTCGAGCAAAGGCTTGTATTTGCGCAAGGTCGCGGTCTCGTCGACCATGGGTGTGGGTGTCCGTGTGGATATCCAGTCCATCGCGGCGTAATTGCGAAAGAATTTGGGGATTGCGCAAGCGGTCCTCAATGTGGTGGGCTGTTGGGGCTTTCGAGTCTCGGCAGGTCATCCAAGACCGTTGGCGTGCAGCTCGATTGCACTTAAACCACCAGCCAACGCAGATGGCGATCCCGCTGCAGATGGAATGAGAATTTCTGTTAACAGTTGGTCGCTGCAATGTGGAGCGCGATGCGGCGCAAGTCGCCAAGCGCATTAAAAGGAGTAGACCTTGAGTTTGAATCGCAGTGAGAAAGAAGCGGTCATCAATGATGTGACCGGCCTCGCCGCTAAAGCTCAAACGCTCGTGATCGCGGAGTACCGCGGCATCACGGTTGCGGATATGACCAAACTGCGCACAGCCGCGCGCAGCAACGGTGTGACCTTGAGTGTTTTGAAGAACACCTTGGCTCGCCGTGCTGTTGCCGGTAGCAGTTTTGAAGTCGTATCGGACCAGATGACCGGTCCCCTGATCTATGGCTTTTCCGAAGACGCAGTGGCTGCCGCGAAGGTGGTGGCCGAGTTCGCGAAAACCAACGACAAGTTGGTGATCCGTGCTGGTGCGTATGGCGGCAAGGCCCTGGACGTGAACGGCGTTAAACAACTCGCAAGCATCCCTTCGAAGGAAGTGTTGTTGGCGCAGTTGCTGGGCTTGATGCAATCCCCCATTTCGCGTACGGCACGTGTGCTGTCCGCCTTGGCGGAAAAGCGTGGCGCAGGTGCAGCAGAGGCTGCCCCCGCAGAGGCTGCAGCAGCGTAATTGCTGCTGGCCTGTAGTAACCAATATTGTTAGGAAATCAAAATGGCATTCGATAAAGACGCATTTTTGACCGCGCTGGACAGCATGACGGTCATGGAACTCAACGACCTGGTGAAAGCCATCGAAGAGAAGTTTGGTGTGAGCGCTGCCGCCATGGCTGCTCCCGCTGCTGCTGGCGCTGGCGCTGGCGCCGCTGCCGCTGAAGAGAAGACAGAGTTCAACGTGGTTCTGGTGGAAGCCGGCGCCAACAAGGTGTCTGTCATCAAGGCGGTTCGCGAAATCACCGGCCTGGGCCTGAAAGAAGCCAAGGATCTGGTGGACGGCGCTCCCAAGAACGTCAAGGAAGGCATTGCCAAGGCTGATGCTGAAGCTGCCAAGAAGAAGCTGGAAGAAGCTGGCGCCAAGGTCGAACTCAAGTAATCGACCCTTGTGTCAGGGCTGGGATGCTCCAAAAGGGCTCCCAGCCTTTGCCGCTTGTAAGAGCACACCAAAAAGTGGTGAACCACCACTTTTTAGTGTCTTCTGACCCCGACTGCAGAAGATGCCTTGGAACGGGTCGTGTGCAATGCGCGGCCGTCCGCCAATGATTGGTAGTGGCCAATCGCCAAGAGAAATGTTGAGCGTGATGCCCAACGCCACAGTCGCCTAGGACCCCCCGGTTCCTTTAGTCTTTGCCCGGAGATCTAATGGCTTATACATACACAGAACGCAAGCGAATTCGCAAAAACTTCGGTAATCGCGATAGCGTGCTCGAAATCCCCTACCTGCTGCAAATGCAAAAGGACGCGTATACCGCGTTCCTCCAGGCAGACGTCGCCCCCAAAAAGAGAACCGCCGAAGGCTTGCAAGCTGCGTTTGAAGCCGCATTCCCCATCGTCTCGCACAATGGTTTTGTCGAGATGAAGTACCTCGAGTACAGCTTGGCCAAGCCGGCATTTGACGTGCGTGAATGCCAGACCCGGGGCCTGACCTTCGCGTCCGCCGTGCGCGCCAAGGTCCAGTTGATCATTTATGACCGCGAGTCGTCTACCTCGCAAAACAAGGTTGTCAAAGAGGTCAAGGAACAAGAAGTCTACATGGGCGAAGTGCCACTGATGACGGGCAAGGGCTCGTTCATCATCAACGGTACCGAGCGCGTGATCGTTTCCCAGTTGCACCGCTCCCCTGGCGTGTTCTTTGAGCATGACAAGGGCAAGACCCACAGCTCGGGCAAGCTGTTGTTCTCGGCGCGCATCATTCCCTACCGCGGCTCCTGGCTCGACTTCGAGTTCGACCCCAAGGACCTGCTGTATTTCCGCGTCGACCGTCGTCGCAAGATGCCGGTCACGATCCTGTTGAAGGCCATTGGTCTGACCAACGAATCCATCCTGGCCAACTTCTTCGTCAACGACAACTTCCGTTTGATGGACAGCGGCGCCCAGATGGAATTTGTGGCAGAACGTTTGCGTGGCGAAGTCGCCCGTTTCGACATCACCGACAAGAGCGGCAAGGTCGTGGTCGCCAAGGACAAGCGCGTCACCGCCCGCCACACCCGTGAACTGGAGCAGTCTGGCACCACGCACATCAGCGTGCCGGAAGATTTCCTGATTGGCCGAGTGGTGGCCCGCAATGTGGTCGACGGCGATACCGGCGAAATCGTGGCCAAGGCCAATGAAGAGCTGACCGAAGCCCTGCTGAAGAAGCTGCGCCTGGCCGGAATTCAAGACCTGCCTTGCATCTACACCAATGAGTTGGACCAGGGCGCCTACATTTCGCAGACCCTGCGTACCGATGAGACGGTTGACGAGTTTGCGGCCCGCGTGGCCATCTATCGCATGATGCGTCCTGGCGAGCCACCGACGGAAGACGCGGTGCAGGCCCTGTTCCAGCGCCTGTTCTACAACCCAGACACCTACGACCTGTCACGTGTGGGCCGCATGAAGTTCAACGCCAAGATGGGCCGTGCCGAATCGACCGGCCCCATGGTGCTGACCAACGAAGACATTCTGGCTGTCGTCAAGATTCTGGTCGACCTGCGCAATGGCCGCGGCGAAGTCGACGATATCGACCATCTGGGCAACCGCCGCGTGCGTTGCGTCGGTGAATTGGCCGAGAACCAGTACCGCACTGGCTTGGCACGTATCGAGAAGGCCGTCAAGGAACGCCTGGGCCAGGCCGAGCAAGAGCCACTGATGCCGCATGACCTGATCAACAGCAAGCCGATCTCGGCCGCGTTGAAGGAGTTCTTCGGTGCCTCGCAGTTGTCGCAGTTCATGGACCAGACCAACCCGCTGGCCGAAATCACCCACAAGCGCCGCGTGTCGGCCCTTGGCCCGGGCGGTTTGACCCGCGAACGTGCTGGCTTTGAAGTGCGTGACGTGCACGTGACCCACTATGGTCGTGTGTGCCCTATCGAAACACCTGAAGGCCCGAACATCGGCCTGATCAACTCGCTGGCCTTGTATGCCCGCTTGAACGAATACGGCTTTATTGAAACCCCGTACCGTCGCGTGAATGATGGTGTCGTGACCAACGAGATCGACTACCTGTCTGCCATCGAAGAAGGCAAGTATGTAATTGCCCAAGCCAATGCGGCGCTGGACAAGGACAACAAGCTGACCGGAGACTTGGTGTCTGCCCGCGAGAAGGGTGAATCCATCCTCGTTGGTGCCGAGCGTATCCAGTACATGGACGTGTCCCCGGCGCAGATCGTGTCGGTGGCGGCTTCGCTGGTCCCGTTCCTGGAACACGACGATGCGAACCGCGCGTTGATGGGCGCCAACATGTCCCGTCAGGCCGTGCCTGTGCTGCGTCCCGAGAAGCCCATGGTGGGTACCGGTATCGAGCGCGTGGCGGCGGTGGACTCCGGCACAGTGGTGACGGCAACCCGCGGCGGCGTGGTCGACTATGTCGACGCCACCCGTATCGTGGTGCGTGTGAACGACAGCGAGGCTTTGGCTGGTGAAGTGGGTGTGGACATCTACAACCTGATCAAGTACCAGCGCTCCAACCAGAACACCAACATCCACCAGCGTCCCATCGTCAAGCGTGGCGACAAGCTGGCCAAGGGTGATGTGATCGCCGACGGCGCGTCGACCGACCTGGGTGAAATCGCCATCGGTCAAAACATGCTGGTGGCTTTCATGCCCTGGAACGGTTACAACTTCGAAGACTCGATTCTGATCAGCGAGCGCGTGGTGGCGGAAGACCGCTACACCTCGATCCATATCGAAGAACTCGTGGTCATGGCCCGCGACACCAAGCTGGGTGCCGAGGAAATTACACGCGACATTCCAAATCTGTCGGAACAGCAGCTCAACCGTCTGGACGAGTCCGGCATCATCTACGTGGGTGCCGAAGTCATGCCAGGCGACACGCTGGTGGGCAAGGTCACTCCCAAGGGTGAAACCACGCTGACACCGGAAGAAAAGCTGTTGCGCGCCATCTTCGGCGAGAAGGCTTCCGATGTGAAGGACACCTCGCTGCGTGTGGACCAAGGCTCGCAAGGTACCGTGATTGATGTGCAGGTCTTCACCCGCGAAGGCATCCAGCGTGACCGCCGCGCACAGCAGATCATCGACGATGAACTCAAGCGCTTCCGCCTGGACTTGAATGACCAACTGCGTATCGTCGAGGCCGATGCATTCGACCGTATCGAGAAGCTGCTGACCGGCAAGGTGGCCAATGGCGGCCCGCAAAAGCTGGCCAAGGGCACCAAGATCGACAAGGCCTACCTGGCTTCCGTCGAGAAGTTCCACTGGTTCGACATTCGTCCTGCTGACGATGAAGTGGCGACGCAACTGGAGAGCATCAAGAACTCCCTGGAACAGACCCGCCACAGCTTCGACCTGGCCTTTGAAGAAAAGCGCAAGAAGTTGACGCAGGGCGACGAGCTGCCCGCTGGCGTGCTGAAAATGGTCAAGGTCTACATCGCGGTCAAGCGCCGCCTGCAGCCCGGTGACAAGATGGCCGGCCGCCACGGTAACAAGGGTGTGGTTTCCAAGATCACGCCAGTGGAAGACATGCCTTACATGGCAGACGGTACACCGGTGGACATCGTGCTGAACCCGCTGGGCGTGCCTTCGCGTATGAACATCGGCCAGGTGCTGGAAGTGCACTTGGGCTGGGCCGGCAAGGGACTGGGCCACCGCATCGGCGACATGCTTCAGCGCGAGGCCGCTGCGACAGAGATCCGCGGCTTCCTGGAACAGGTCTACAACAGCGCCGGTCGCAAGGAAGACCTGGCCCAGTTGACTGATGCCGAGGTGCAGGAAATGGCGAAGGAGCTGACCAACGGCGTGCCGTTCGCCTCTCCCGTGTTCGATGGGGCAACCGAAGCTGAAATTGGCGACATGCTGAAGCTGGCGTACCCGGACGACGTGGCCAAGGCCAAGGGTCTGACGGTTGCCCGCACTCAGGCGCAACTGTATGACGGCCGCTCGGGCGATGCCTTTGAGCGCACCACGACGGTGGGCTACATGCACTACCTGAAACTGCACCACTTGGTGGATGACAAGATGCACGCCCGTTCAACCGGTCCGTACAGCCTGGTCACGCAACAACCGCTGGGCGGTAAAGCCCAGTTCGGTGGACAGCGTTTCGGTGAAATGGAAGTGTGGGCGCTGGAAGCCTATGGTGCCTCCTACACCCTGCAGGAAATGCTGACAGTGAAGTCCGACGACGTGCAAGGCCGCACCAAGGTGTACGAGAGCATCGTCAAGGGCGAGCACTCGATCGAAGCCGGCATGCCGGAGTCGTTCAATGTGTTGGTCAAGGAAATCCGTTCCTTGGGCATCGATATTGAACTCGAGCGTAACTGATCGCGAACAAGCAAAGGATTGAACCCATGAAATCATTACTCGACCTGTTCAAGCAGTTCACGCCGGATGAGCACTTCGGTGCCATCAAGATCGGCATGGCCTCGCCCGAAAAGATCCGTTCGTGGTCTTTCGGTGAAGTGCGCAAGCCCGAAACCATCAACTACCGTACCTTCAAGCCCGAGCGTGATGGCCTGTTCTGCGCCAAGATCTTCGGACCCATCAAGGACTACGAATGCCTGTGCGGCAAGTACAAGCGCCTGAAGCACCGCGGTGTGATCTGCGAGAAGTGCGGCGTTGAAGTCACACAGACCAAGGTTCGCCGCGAGCGTATGGGTCACATTGACCTGGCCGCACCGTGCGCCCACATCTGGTTCCTGAAGTCCCTGCCCAGTCGTCTGGGCCTGGTGCTGGACATGACGCTGCGCGACATCGAGCGCGTGCTGTACTTTGAAGCCTATGTTGTCACCGATCCCGGCATGACACCGCTGAAGAAATTCAGCATCATGTCGGAAGACGACTTCGACGCCAAGTTCAAGGAATATGGTGACGAATTCCAGGCCAAGATGGGCGCAGAAGGTATCAAGGACCTGCTGCAAAGCATTGATATCGAAGGTTCGATCGAGAAGCTGCGCAATGACCTGACCGGCTCCGAACTCAAGATCAAGAAGAACGCCAAGCGTCTCAAGGTCTTGGAAGCGTTCAAGAAGTCCGGTATCAAGCCCGAGTGGATGGTGCTGGACGTGCTGCCCGTGCTGCCGCCGGACCTGCGTCCTCTGGTGCCCCTGGACGGTGGCCGCTTTGCGACCTCCGATTTGAACGATCTGTACCGCCGCGTCATCAACCGCAACAGCCGTCTGCGCCGTTTGCTGGAATTGAAGGCACCGGAAATCATTGCGCGCAACGAAAAGCGCATGTTGCAGGAAGCCGTGGACAGCTTGCTGGACAACGGCCGTCGTGGCAAGGCCATGACAGGCGCCAACAAGCGCGCGCTCAAGTCCCTGGCTGACATGATCAAGGGTAAATCCGGTCGTTTCCGTCAGAACTTGCTGGGCAAGCGCGTGGACTATTCCGGTCGTTCCGTGATTACCGTGGGCCCAACGCTCAAATTGCACCAGTGCGGTCTGCCGAAACTGATGGCCTTGGAGTTGTTCAAGCCCTTCATCTTCGCGCGCCTGGAAGCCATGGGCATTGCGACCACGATCAAGGCGGCCAAGAAGGAGGTCGAATCCGGCACGCCTGTCGTGTGGGACATCCTGGAAGAGGTCATCAAGGAACACCCCGTGATGCTGAACCGTGCGCCTACGCTGCACCGTTTGGGTATCCAGGCCTTTGAGCCCATCCTGATCGAAGGCAAGGCCATCCAGCTGCACCCCCTCGTCTGCGCGGCCTTCAACGCCGACTTCGACGGTGACCAGATGGCCGTCCACGTGCCCTTGTCGGTGGAAGCCCAGATGGAAGCCCGCACACTGATGCTGGCCTCCAACAACGTGCTGTTCCCCGCCAACGGCGAGCCGTCCATTGTTCCTTCGCAGGACGTGGTGCTGGGTCTGTATTACACGACCCGCGAGCGCATCAATGGCAAGGGCGAAGGCTTGATCTTCTCCGACACCGGTGAAGTGCAGCGTGCGTTTGATGCGGGCGAAGTCGAGTTGAACGCCAAGATCAATGTGCGTCTGACCGAGTGGACCAAGGACAAGGAAACCGGCGAATTCGTACCGTCCACCAAGCTGTGGGAAACCACTGCCGGCCGTGCGCTGCTGTCGGAAATCTTGCCCAAGGGCCTGCCGTTCTCCAACATCAACAAGGCGTTGAAGAAGAAGGAAATTTCCAAGCTGATCAACGTGTCCTTCCGCAAGTGCGGTCTGAAGGACACTGTGGTGTTTGCCGACAAGCTGCTGCAAAGCGGTTTCCGCTTGGCGACCCGTGCCGGTATTTCCATTTGCATTGGCGACATGTTGGTGCCACAAGAGAAGCACGGCATCATTGCCCGTGCCCAGAAGGAAGTCAAAGAGATCGAGCAGCAGTATGTGTCCGGTCTGGTGACCTCTGGCGAGCGCTACAACAAGGTTGTGGATATCTGGGGCAAGTCGGGTGACGAAGTGTCCAAGGTCATGATGGCCCAGTTGTCCAAGCAAAAGGTGCTGGATCGCCATGGCAAGGAAGTGGACCAGGAGTCTTTCAACTCCATCTACATGATGGCCGACTCCGGCGCCCGCGGTTCTGCGGCCCAGATTCGCCAGGTGGCCGGTATGCGGGGTCTGATGGCCAAGCCCGATGGCTCCATCATCGAGACACCCATTACCGCCAATTTCCGCGAAGGTCTGAACGTGTTGGAGTACTTCATCTCCACCCACGGTGCCCGTAAGGGTCTGGCCGACACGGCTTTGAAGACTGCCAACTCCGGTTACCTGACTCGCCGTCTGGTCGATGTGACGCAAGATCTGGTCGTCACTGAACAAGACTGCGGCACGCACGGCGGTTACCTGATGCGCGCCATCGTCGAAGGTGGTGAAGTGATCGAGTCCCTGCGCGACCGTGTGTTGGGCCGCACTGCAGCAGAAGACGTGCTGCACCCGGAAAATCGCTCCGTTCTGGCCACCGCCGGCACCATGCTAGACGAGGACCTGATCGACGAGCTGGAAGCGGCTGGCGTGGATGAGGTCAAGGTGCGTACCGCGCTGACCTGCGAGACGCGTTACGGCATCTGCGCCAAGTGCTATGGTCGCGATCTGGGCCGTGGCGGCCTGATCAACGGCGGCGAGGCCGTCGGTGTGATCGCTGCGCAGTCCATCGGTGAACCCGGTACCCAGCTGACCATGCGTACCTTCCACATCGGTGGTGCCGCATCCCGTGCAGCCATCGCCTCCAGCGTGGAAGCCAAGTCCAACGGCAATATCGGCTTCAACGCCACGATGCGCTACGTGACCAATAGCAAGAAGGAGTTGGTGGTGATTGCCCGTTCCGGCGAAATCATCATCCACGACGAGCATGGTCGCGAACGTGAACGCCACAAGGTGCCCTACGGTGCGGTCCTGACCGTGAAGGCCGACCAAGCCATCAAGGCTGGCGCCATTCTGGCCAATTGGGATCCTCTGACCCGCCCCATCATTACCGAATTCGCCGGCAAGGCGCATTTCGAGAACGTGGAAGAAGGCCTGACGGTTGCCAAGCAAGTGGATGAGGTCACCGGTTTGTCGACCATGGTGGTCATCGATCCGAAGCGCCGTGGCGCAACCAAGGTTGTGCGTCCCCAGGTCAAGTTGATCGATGTGACTGGAAATGAAGTCAAGATTCCCGGCACCGATCACTCGGTGACGATTGGCTTCCCGGTTGGCGCCCTGATCCAGGTCCGTGACGGCCAGGACGTAGGCCCCGGCGAAGTGCTGGCCCGTATCCCGATCGAAGGCCAGAAGACCCGCGACATTACCGGCGGTCTGCCCCGTGTGGCCGAACTGTTCGAAGCCCGCACACCCAAGGACAAGGGCACGCTGGCCGAGATCACCGGTACCGTGTCCTTCGGCAAGGAGACCAAGGGCAAGATTCGCCTGCAGATCACCGACCCCGATGGCAAGGTCTGGGAAGAACTTGTCCCCAAGGAAAAGAACATGCTGGTCCACGAAGGCCAGGTGGTCAACAAGGGTGAGTCCGTGGTGGACGGTCCCGCAGACCCGCAGGACATCCTGCGCCTGCTGGGTGCCGAAGAGCTGGCACGCTACATCGTGGACGAAGTCCAGGACGTGTACCGCCTGCAGGGCGTGAAGATCAACGACAAGCACATTGAAGTGATTGTTCGCCAGATGCTGCGCCGTGTCGTGGTCGAAGCTGCCGGTGACTCCAGCTACATCAACGGTGAGCAAGTTGAGCGTTCCGAAATGCTCAACACCAACGATGCGCTGCGTGCCGAAGGCAAGATCCCAGCGACCTACAGCAACCTGTTGCTGGGTATTACCAAGGCATCCCTGTCCACCGACAGCTTCATTTCCGCGGCATCCTTCCAGGAAACCACCCGCGTGTTGACCGAAGCCGCCATCATGGGCAAGCGCGACGAGTTGCGTGGCCTGAAGGAAAACGTGATTGTGGGTCGTCTGATTCCGGCCGGCACCGGTCTGGCCTACCACGAGGCCCGCAAGGTCCGCGAGAGCATGGACGATGCCGAGCGTCGCGCCATTGCCGAAGCGGAGGCCGCCGAACTGGCCGGCAGCGCCGAGGCAGTCGCCGAGCCAGAGGCCAGCGAAGGCGGTGCCGGCGAGTAATCGCCAGCGTCGCTATATAAAACATAGCACCCCACGCCCATCTGACGAGGGCTTGGGGTGTTTTTGCTTCTGGTGAGGAGTCGAGCTGACGGCACGGGAGTTCCATGAGTGGTTCGTTATTGCTGTGGATGACACTGGCTCTGTCCATTTTCTGGAGCGTCGGCCTGTACAACCGGCTGATGCGTATGCGTGCCCGTGGCCTTGGCGCGCTCGGTTCAGTGGAGAAGCATCTCCACCAGTATGCTGAGCTTGTGCGCGCGCATGGTCTGGATTCCCGCGCGCATCTGCCGCGCGGGCGTTGGGCGCAGTTGCAGACCGACTTGCAGGCAATGGACCAGGCATTGAAGGACGCAAGGGCCACCCCGCTCTCGGTGGAGCCGATGGTTTGCCTGGGTGTTGCCGTGGATGCCCTTCAGGATACCTGGCGGCACTTGCATGAAGCACCCGCCGACCTGGCAGGGCCCGTGGTGCCCGAGGACATGCAGGCGCGCTGGGACGCCATCACACACAGGGTTGACTCTGCGCGCAGTGGGTTCAACCAGATACTGACGAAATACAACGAGGCCCTTGTACAGTTCCCGGCCCGGCTCGTAGTCGGGTTGATGGGGTTCAAGCGCGGGGGCCTGCTTTAGGGACATGATGAATCGCAAGGAAGAAAGCCTGCCGCTGTGGCGTCAGCTTGGCGCCACCGCCAATGTGATCCTGGCCGTGCATGGAGGAGCTTCCGGCACGGCTGCGATCGAAGGGGTCCCGCCCGAACTCCGTCCGGCCGTTCAGGCATTGGCCTTCCACGTATGGCGCAATCTCGGACGCGCGCAAGCCCTGCGCCGCACGCTGGCCAAACGGCCGCCACCGCCGGCCGCGGACGCATTGCTATGCGTAGCGCTGGCACTGGCCTGGGACGAGGCCCAGGCCCCCTATGACGCCTTCACGCTGGTGAACCAGACGGTGGAGGCCGCCAAACGCCAGCCCAGTACCAAGGCGCAGGCCAATTTCATCAATGCCTGCCTGCGCCGGTTCCTGCGCGAACGTGATGACCTGGTTGCCAGTACCGGAAGTGATCCAGTCGCCCTCTGGAACCATCCCGCATGGTGGATCCAGCAATTGCAGCGCGAGCAGCCGCAGTATTGGCGTGACATCCTGCAGGCGGCCAACAGTCATGCGCCCATGAGCCTTCGGGTGAATGTCCGCAAGACGACTGTGGCAGCCTATCTGACGGCTCTGGAACAGGCGGGCATCGTCGCGTGGGCCATGCCAGGAGGCGCGATTGTCCTGGAGCGCGCCGTGGCGGTGCACCAGCTTCCGGGATTTGCGCAGGGCCTGGTTTCGGTACAGGATGCCGCGGCGCAAATGGCGGCGCCCCTGTTGCTCGATGGCGTGCCCCGCGACCAGCAACAGCGCATCCTGGACGCCTGTGCAGCTCCGGGCGGCAAGACCGGGCACCTGTTGGAACTGACCGACGGGGAGGTAACCGCGCTGGAGGTGGACCCACGCCGCACGGATCGCATCCGCCAGAACCTGCAGCGCCTGGGTCTGCAGGCCCGGGTACTGACCGCTGACGCCTCATTGCCCGCTACCTGGTGGGATGGCCGACTGTTTGATGCCATCCTCCTGGATGCGCCGTGCACGGCCTCCGGCATCGTACGCCGCCACCCGGACGTGCGATGGTTGCGCCGCCCTACGGATGTGGCCCAGTTGGCGGCGATTCAGCGGACCATGTTGCAGACCCTATGGGGACTTCTGCGCCCGGGTGGTCGCCTGTTGTACTGCACCTGTTCCCTGTTTCAGGCCGAGGGCAGTGGGCAGGTGCAAACGTTTCTCACACACAACACCGACGCCGTTTTGCTGCCATCCCCAGGCCATTTAATCCCGCGAAATGTCGCCAAAAGGGAAGGTGTCCCGGACAATGAGCCCTGTGACCACGATGGCTTTTATTACGCGTTGCTGCAGAAACGGATGGCTTGAACAGGCCCTGCGCGCGCTATGCCTCACCGTGCTGATGCTGTTGGGCGGGGTGGCCCAGGCCCAGAATGCCACGGAGATTTCCCAGTACCAGGTGGAGCGTGTCGATGACGAGGTACTGGTGTCGGCGCAGATTTCCTTTGAGCTGCCCTCCACGGTGGAGGATGCGTTGCTCAAGGGAATCCCCATGTTCTTTGTCACCGAGGCGGAGTTGCTGCGGGAGCGCTGGTACTGGTATGACAAGAAACTCAGCACGGTGGAGCGCCACATGCGCCTGGCCTACCAACCGCTTACCCGACGCTGGCGGCTGAATGTGACGGCGGGCGCCGCCAACCAGGGACTGGCGTCCAATCAGAGCTTTGAGTCCCTGGCGGAGGCGCTGGCGGCCGTGCGGCGCATCTCGCGCTGGAAGATCGCCGATGCTTCGGATCTGGACGGAAGCCCCAAGTACCGGGTCGACTTCCGCTTCCGGCTGGACCTGAGCCAACTGCCCCGCCCATTCCAGATCGGCGCCTTGGGCCAGTCGGACTGGGATCTGGCCGCGGTGGCCAGTACGGTCGTGTCGCTGGCACCGTCGAAATGACGACGGAGTCGCGCCCCGACACGCAGGCTCCCGTGCTGCGGAGCTCGCCAGCATTGCGCTGGACGCTGGCAACCGGTGCCTTGACCATGGTTGCCATCGGCCTGGTGCTCCTGTTCCTCCTGATGCAGGCCACGAACAACAACGAAATCAACGAGCGCAACTACGCGCGGCTGTTGACCATCAATGTGGTCGTGGCGTCCGTGTTGTTTGGCGCCATCGTCTGGGTCGGTTACCGCCTGCTGGTCCGCTTGCAACAGGGGCGGTTTGGCAGCCGCCTGTTGGTCAAGCTGGCCATGATTTTTGGGCTGGTGGGCCTGGCACCGGGACTTCTGATCTACGTGGTGTCCTATCAGTTCGTCTCCCGCTCCATTGAAACCTGGTTTGACGTCAAGGTGGAAGGCGCGCTGGAGGCGGGCCTGAACCTGGGGCGGGTGACGCTCGACACCCTGTCCAGCGATCTGACCGCCAAATCGCGGGCTGCAGCTGCCCAACTGGCGGAGTCGCCCGATGCCACCGTGGGGTTGGCACTGGACCGTCTGGTGGACCAGTTGGGGGCGGCCGAGGTCACGCTGTGGAGTGCCAGCGGCACCTCACTGGCCAGTGCGGGCCAATCGCGCTTCCAGCTCAGTCCGGACAGGCCCACGCCTGCGCAATTCCGCACTGCCCGCGCCGAACGCTCGCTGTCCTGGGTCGAAGGGCTGGATGAGGCCGCACTGAGCAACCTCGGGGGGGTCCGGATCAAGGTTCTGGTGCCCTTGTCCAGCACCATCCTTGGGCTTACGCCCCAGGTGCGATATCTGCTGGTGGCCAGGGCCATGCCACCCAATCTGGTGGCAAACGCCCTGGCTGTGGAGAGTGCCAATCGGGAATACCAGGAGCGGGCTCTGGGGCGGGAAGGGCTCAAGCGCATGTACATCGCCACGCTCACCCTGAGCCTGTTCCTGGCGGTGTTTGGCGCCGTGCTGCTCGCCGTCATCCTGGGCGACCAGATCGCGCGCCCTTTGCTGATGCTGGCCGAGGGCGTCAGTCAGGTTGCAGCAGGGGACCTGACTCCCAAGCTGACCCTGCAGGGAAATGACGAATTGGGCGGCCTGACGCGGGCGTTTGCATCCATGACCAAGCAGTTGGCTGAAGCACGCCAGACCGTGCAGCAGAGCATGGAGCAGGTGGATGCTGCACGGGCCAATCTTCAGACCATTCTGGACAATCTGACGGCCGGTGTGATGGTGCTGGATGCGCACGGTGCCATCCGTTCATCCAACCCCGGTGCGACGCGCATTCTCCAGGTGCCACTGGCTCAGTACGAAGGCAGGACCCTGGCCGAAATCGAGGGCCTGCAGGAATTCGGGCGTGCCATTCAAAGCCAGTTTGCCGAATTCCTGGCGCAGCGCGCCGAGCAGGGTCTGGACCATTGGCAGCGCTCGTTTGAGTTGGGCGCAAGCACATCCCCCCAGCATGGCCCCTTTGACCGTACGCTGACGCTGGTGGCCCGTGGCGCCGAATTGCCGGGGGATGCGCGGCTGCTGGTGTTCGATGACATTTCCGACATCGTGTCGGCCCAACGGGCCCAGGCATGGGGTGAAGTGGCGCGCAGGTTGGCGCACGAGATCAAGAACCCGCTGACACCCATCCAGCTTTCTGCAGAGCGACTGGAAATGAAACTGTCCGGCAAGCTGGCGCCCCCTGAACAGGCCATCATGGCCAAGTCGGTGAAGACCATCGTCGACCAGGTCGACGCCATGAAGCGCCTGGTCAATGACTTTCGCGATTACGCCCGTCTGCCTGCCGCAGAGCTCAAGCCCGTGGACCTGAATGCACTGGTGGCCGACGTGCTGCACCTCTATGACAACGAGACGTTGTCCGTCCCCGTGCGGCTCGACCTCGACCCCGCCTGTCCCCTTGTCCTGGGCGATGCCCAGCAGTTGCGCCAAGTCATCCACAATCTTCTGCAGAACGCGCTGGATGCCAGCGAGTCATCCAAGCTGACTGTCGCGACTGATCGCAGCGTCACGCTGCGCACCCAATACCAGAGTGCCGTGAACAGGGTGCGCCTGGGCGTGCTGGATTGCGGTGGCGGGTTCCCCGAACACATTCTCAAGCGGGCATTCGAGCCCTACGTCACCACCAAGGCCAAGGGCACCGGGTTGGGGCTGGCAGTGGTCAAGAAAATTGCCGACGAACACGGCTCGCGCATCGACATCGTCAACCGCGTCGCAGACGGGGCCGTGGTCGGCGCGCAAGTATCGTTATCATTGGCTGCTGCGGATAGCAGCGCTCCTGCGGCGATACCGCACAGTGGCATCTAAGGGACAACGCAAACAACATGGCTAACATTCTGGTTGTTGATGACGAGCATGGCATTCGGGACCTCCTCTGGGAAATCCTGAATGACGAAGGTCACAACGTGGAGCTTGCGGAGAACGCGGCGCAGGCACGTGTGGCGCGCACGCGCGAGCGCCCGGACCTGGTGCTGCTGGACATCTGGATGCCCGACACCGACGGAGTCACCTTGCTCAAGGAGTGGTCCTCCAGTGGTGTCTTGACCATGCCCGTGATCATGATGAGCGGACATGCCACCATCGACACCGCCGTCGAGGCCACAAAGATTGGCGCACTTGCATTCCTGGAGAAGCCCATCACGCTCCAAAAGCTGCTGAAGGCTGTTGAGCAGGGGCTGGCACGCAGCAGCCTGCATAAGTCCATGGCTGCCGTCGCCGCCCGCCCGCAGAGTGCGCCGGCCGAGGTGCTGGGCTTTGCCCAGCCCAGTCTGGCTGGCCCGGTGGAGAATGGATTGCAGGCCAGCCAGAACTTCGTGCTGGACAAGCCGTTGCGTGAAGCACGGGACGAGTTCGAGAAGGCCTATTTCGAATACCACCTCTCCCGGGAGAATGGCTCCATGACGCGGGTGGCGGAGAAGACCGGACTGGAACGCACACACCTCTATCGCAAGCTCAAGCAGTTGGGCGTGGACCTCACACGCGGCAAGCGCAATGGAATTTGATTTGCAGTGAGTTCTGGCCCCTGGATTCTTCATGCTATAATTTCAGGCTCAGGCCCGGTAGCTCAGTCGGTAGAGCAGAGGATTGAAAATCCTTGTGTCGGTGGTTCGATTCCGCCCCAGGCCACCAAATTTAAAAACCCGTCTCTGATGGGTTTTTATTTTGATCACCGCAAGGTGGTCACATGCGGGAATAGCTCAGTTGGTAGAGCGATACCTTGCCAAGGTATAGGTCGAGAGTTCGAGCCTCTTTTCCCGCTCCAGATTTTAGCTGGGTCCGTGACTGACACGGAACCACGGCCAGGCAAGAAGCCGACCTCTTTTGGGTCGGCTTTGTCGCTTCTGGGGCCTCCTGGTGCATCGGACTGCCGCACAGTGGCGAAGTTTGTCCGGCTGGAGTAGCATTGGCGCAAATTACGGAGAACTTCCATGTTCAGTGGTTTTCTTGGCAAGGGTAAGAAGCCGGGTGAGGTGCCGACCAAGGACGCTGTGGATTCGCGTGGTCTGGAGGTCGTGGAAGACGATCCGGACACCAGTTGGGGCTTGTGGGAAAACGCCGTTGCCGAGCAGGATTCCCGCTTCAGCGGTGCGCCCGATCCCGCACCCAGTGACCACGTCCACGGCGCCTACCAGAGGACGGAGCCTATGCCCCTGACCGGGGCGGCCCCGACAATGCCGTCCTCACTCGAGGAGCGCACGCTCGATCAGCGCAAGGAAGATGCATTGCAGATTGTGGAGCTGCACCACCACCGCATTGCAAATACCATCCGCACGCTGTGGGGCTACAAGGAGTGCAGTGCCTACATTTCCAAGCTCATCATGAATGGCCTTGATGATTCGGGCCACGCGCGCAGCGGTTTCAACCAGGAGGCCGCCCACGCCATGATGCTGCTTGCTGATCTGCATGACGCGCAGTTCGGCCCCATGGATTCGGTGAGCGGCACGGGATTTGGCGATTTCGCCGTGCGCACCGGCTATGACGGGCTGCGCTGAACCGCGCTAGCGAATCTGGGCCGCCGCAGCGGCTGAGTTGGCCGCCTTCTGGGCAAATTCGGCCCGCAGGGCTTTGAGCTTCTCCCGCGGGTCTTCCCGCGTGGTGGCCTTGTCCAGACCCATTTCGGCGATGAAGCGGCTGGGCAGCGCGGTCACCATTTCTCGCCCCTTCTTGCGCCGGCGCGTCCAGCTCACCGCCAGGCTGCGCTGGGCGCGGGTGATGCCCACATACATCAGCCGACGTTCCTCCTGCAAGCGCTGGGCCAGATCCTCGTTGGCCGTCTCGTGCTCGCGGGACGAGCCGCCGGGTGAATCGGCACCGTCGTTCAGTTTGAAGGGCAGCATGCCCTCGGTGACGCCCACCAGCAGCACATGCGGCCATTCCAGGCCCTTGGAGGCGTGCAGGGTCGACAGCGTCACCACATTCTGGTCCTTCTCGCGCTCACTGATGGTGGACAGCAGGGCGATGGTCTGGGCCACCTCCAGCAGGCTCTTGACCTCGCGCGTGGTCGTGACACCGGCAGCATCGTCCATCTCGCCACCACAGCGCTGGGCCATCCAGTCGCAAAACTCCATGACGTTGGACCATTTGGCGGCGGCGACCTTGTCGCTTTCCTCGCCGTCGAGCAGATGTTTTTCGTAGCCGATGTCCTTGAGCCATTCCGTCATGAAGGCCTTGGCGGCCTGCGCGCCCTCGGTCTGGCGGGCGCGGTATTCCAGATCGTTCACATAGCGTCCAAACTCGTGCAGACTGCCCAGGGCCCGGGCCGATAGCACAGAACCCAGCGAGCCGGAAAACAGCGACTCAAACAGGCTGAGTTTGTACTGGCTGGCAAATACACCCAGGGTACCCAGCGTCTGGTGGCCAATGCCCCGCTTGGGCGTGGTGATGGCGCGCAGGAACGCGGGATCATCGTCACTGTTGGCCCACAGGCGAAACCAGGCGCAGAGATCGCGGATTTCAGCGCGGTCAAAGAAACTCTGGCCCCCCGACACCTTGTACGGAATGTTGGCCTTGCGAAGCGCTTTCTCGAACGGTTTGGCCTGGTGGTTGGCCCTGTACAGCACGGCGAAGTCGCGGAACTCCTTGTACTGCTTGCCCTGGGTCGGCGTGCCATCGGCGCGCAGGCTCAGGATGCGCGCCACGGCGCGCTCGGCTTCGTGTTCCTCATTGTCGGCATCCACGATGCGCACCGGTTCGCCTTCGCCGAGTTCGCTGAACAGCGTCTTGGGAAACAGCTTGGGGTTCGGGCCAATTACGTTGTTGGCGGCGCGCAGAATGGCGCTGGTGGAGCGGTAGTTCTGCTCCAGCTTGATGACTTTCAGCGCCGGGAAATCCACCGGCAGCTTCCTCAGGTTGTCCAGCGTGGCGCCGCGCCAGCCGTAGATGGACTGGTCGTCATCGCCCACAGCGGTGAAGCGGGCGCCGTCGGGCGGATTGCCGCCGGTCAGCAGCTTGAGCATTTCGTACTGCGTGGCGTTCGTGTCCTGGTACTCGTCCACCAGTACATGGCCCATCAGCCCTTGCCACTTCTGCCTGACCTGCTCATGATTTTGTAGCAACTTGAGTGGCAGGCTGATCAGGTCGTCAAAGTCCACGCTTTGGTAGGCGGTCAGGCGCTCTTCGTAGCGGCCCATCACGGTGGCGGTGACACGCTCGTTGTCGTCGGCCGCCTGGGCGAGTGCCTGGGCCGCGTTCAGGCCGGCACTTTTCCAGGCGCTGATGGTCCACTGCCATTGGCGGGCGGTGGCTGCGTCGGTGGTGCCGCCGGCGTCCTTGAGGATGCTGGTCACGTCGTCGCTGTCCAGGATGCTGAACTGGGGCTTGAGGCCCAGCACGGCGCCGTCCTGGCGCAGCATGCGCACGCCCAAGGCGTGGAAGGTGCACACCAGAACGTCCTTGGCCGCCTTGCCGATCAGGTCCTTGGCGCGCTCGCGCATTTCGGCTGCGGCCTTGTTGGTGAAGGTAATGGCGGCGATGCGCTGCGGTGCCAGCCCGGCCTGGATCAGGCGGCCAATCTTGTGCGTAATGACGCGGGTCTTGCCGGAGCCGGCGCCGGCCAGCACCAGGCAGGGGCCGTGCATGTAATTCACCGCCTCCTGCTGGGCCGGATTCAATCCATGGGAGATGGGGGATGCGGGTGAGGAGGGGAAAGACATTCGGGCAATGCTCGCAGACAAGCGCGCCATCTTAATCGCTGGACGGGCTCCACCGGCCAGGGCGGGCCATTGGGCAAACCCGTGCGACAGCGCCGCCGGTCCAATTGCCCCGACAATTGCCGGGTGCTACAAGTCCTCACCGTCACCTTCCCGTTCTTTGCCCTGGTCCTGTGCGGCTTCATTGCCGCCCACCGGGGCATGCTGCCGATGCCGGCCATTCCCGGCCTGAACGCCTTTGTGCTGTTCTTCGCACTGCCGTGCATGCTGTACCGCTTTGGCGCCAGCACGCCGATTGCCCAACTGCTGGACCCCAGCGTGGCGCTGACCTACCTGCTGTGCGCCCTGGTCATGGTGGGCTTTGTCGTGACCGTCACCCGCCGCGGGCGCATCGGCTGGAACGACGCGTCGTTCGGCGCGCTGGTGGGGGCCTTTCCGAACACCGGGTTCATGGGCGTGCCCCTGCTGGTGGCGCTGTTGGGGCCCAAGGCGGCCGGGCCGGCCATCGTGACGATCCTGGTGGACATGGTGATCACCACCTCGCTGTGCATTGCGCTGTCACGGCTGGATGGCCACGACATGGCATCGGCCGGGCGCGCCGTCAGGAACGCCCTCAAGGGCATGGCGACCAATCCCATGCCGTGGTCGATTCTGCTGGGCGCGCTGGTGTCGGCCCTGCAACTGGAGCCTCCCAGGCCGGTGCAGCAGACCGTGGGTCTGCTGGCCGATGCCGCCTCGCCCGTGGCCCTGTTCACCATCGGTGCGGTGCTGGCCCGCTCGCAGTTGATGGCGCGCGCCGGCGAGGCCCAGGCCGTGCACTGGATGGAGGTGGTGCCGGTGGCTGCGATCAAGCTCTTCCTGCACCCGTTGCTGGTGCTGCTGGCGGGCGCCGCTGCCATTCAGTGGGGTGTACCACTGGACCGTTTTGCGCTGACCGTGCTGGTGTTGCTGGCGGCTCTGCCCAGCGCCAGCAACGTCTCGCTGCTGGCCGAGCGCTTTGGTGCCGACAATGGCCGCATTGCACGCATCATTCTGGTGTCCACAGTCGCGGCGTTTTTCACGTTCTCCGGGGCCGTGGCCCTCATGACCTGAAGGGCGCCTTGCTGGATCGGCGATTTATATGAAATGCCGCTACAGCCCTCGTGGATATTGCGTAAGCAGCTATCGTATTCATAGCGTATCCCGGTGGGGCCGACGCCGCTGCGGCAAGCTTCCATGGCCCAGCATCCAGTCCCGGAAGTCATGGACGGGCAATGGACGGCTGAAGCAGTAGCCCTGCAGCTCGTCGCAGCCCAGCGCGGTCAGTGTCTGGGCGGTGGGCATGTTTTCAACCCCCTCTGCCACCACCTTGAATCCCAATGTGTGGCCCAGCGCGATCACGGCATGGACGATGGCGGCGTCGGCCGTGTCATCGAGCATGTCGCGCACAAAAGACTGGTCCACCTTGAGGATGTCGATCTCGAAGCGCTTGAGGTAGGCCAGGCTGGAATAGCCCGTGCCGAAGTCATCGATGGCGATCTGCACGCCCAGGGCCTTGAGTGCCGAGACCTGATCCTGTGCAGCGGCGGGGTTGTCCATCAGGTGTGATTCCGTGAGTTCGAGCTCCAGTTGCCCCGCGGGCATGCCGGTGCGCACCAGCACCTGTTCCAGCTGTCCGACCAGGTCCGGGTCGGTGAGCTGCACCACCGACAGGTTGACGGAGAGCTGCATGCTGTCGAAGAGCTTCTCGGCGTGGAACTGCATCCACTGGCCGCAGGCCTGCTCCAGCACCCACAGGCCGATGGGCTTGATCAGCCCGGTCTCTTCGGCCAGTGGAATGAAGTCGGTGGGCGCGATGGCGCCCAGCAGCGGATTGTTCCAGCGCAGCAGGGCCTCGGCGCCCAGCATGCGCCGCGTGCGCGCACACAGGCGGGGCTGGTAATGCAGGCTGAACTCGCCCTCCGCCAGTGCCTGGCGCAACTGCGCTTCCATGACCTGGCGGGCCTGGATGCGCTGGTCGGTTTCGGTCGAGAAGAAGCGCGCCATGTCGCGACCGGCGGCCTTGGCCTCGTACATGGCCGCATCGGCGCGGCGCATCAGATCATCCTGGTTGCGCGCATCGTCGGGGTACAGGGCCACCCCCACGCTGCAGGACACCGCAATGGTGTTGCCCTCCACCACGGTGCTCTGGCGGATGGACGGGATCATGCGCTGGTTGACGATGGTGTCCAGCTCTTCACGGTCGCTGATGTGGCGCATGACGATGACGAATTCATCGCCGCCCAGGCGGCTGACCGTGTCCTCGGCGCGCACCGTCTGGCACAAGCGGCGGGCCACTACGCGCAACAAGCCGTCGCCGATGTGGTGGCCCAGCGTGTCGTTGATGAGCTTGAAACGGTCCAGGTCGATGAACAGCACGGCCACCTTTTCGCCGGTGGTTGCCGCCTCGGCCAGGGCCTCGCCCAGGCGTTGCTGGCACAGCGAGCGGTTGGGTAATTCGGTCAGTACGTCGTGGTGGGCCAGGAAGTGGATGCGCTCCTCGTGCACCTTGCGGTCGGTGATGTCGATCGAGGTGGCGATGAAGTTGACCACCTCGCCGCTGGTGGCGCCCTTGTACACGGTGGAGAGCATCAGCCAGGCCGGGTAGGTCTCTCCGTTGTAGCGGCGCATCCGCACCTCGCCCTGCCAGATGTCCTTGTCCTTCTGCTCCATCCATTGCAGGGCCTGCGGGCTGTCCACCAGGAAGGAAAACTCCTCGCCGATGACTTCATGGAAGTCGTACGAGGTACTGCGGCAGAACGCCCGGTTCACGCTGATGACCTGCCGGTTCACGTTCATGATGATGATGCTCTCGCTGGACGCCTCGAACACCTTGGCCCACAGCTCCAGGCGCTGCTCCAGCAGCTTGAGCTTGTTGATCGGCGTAAACGCCGTGAGTACGGCGTCACGCCCCTGGAAGCGCAGGCGCCGCGCAGACAGCACGGCCCACGACGGCGCGGTGCCAGCCAGCCAGCGCACCTCGAACTCGTCAACAGCCTCATGGTCGGCCAGACGCTGGAAGAAGCGCGCCCGCACATTGGAATCCAGCCCGGTCAGCCAGGGGTCGCGCTGGCAGTCACCCAGCCAGGGCTGGGCCGGCGCGTTGGCGTGCAGCACTTCGTGATCGGGTACCGAAGTGACCACCATGGGGATGGGAAAGGCGGCCACCAATTCGCGTTGTGCCTCGGCGGCACCGGCCAGCGCTGCCTGCTCCTGTTGCAGCAGCCGGTCATGGTCGAGCTGGGCCAGCATGCCGTTGAACGCCGTGACCAGCTTGCCGATCTCGTCGCTGCTGTGCCAGTGGGCCCGGTGGGTGTAGTCGGCGGTGCTGCGCACCCTGTCTGCCACGCCGGCCAGAGCCTGCAGCGGGCGCGCAATCTGGCTCGCCACCAGATAGACCAGGCTCAGGATGCTGCCCAGCAGCAGCAGGGCCGTGCCCAGGTGCAGCCACATGCGGGCAAACATGCGGTCCACGCGGGCCTCCAGCAGGGTCGTGAGCTCCGCCACGGTGGTGCGCCAGGTTGCGCTCAATGCAGCCAGCGTGGCGCTGAAGTGTTCATTGAGCCGCGCGTCGCCCTGGGTACGGGCCGGGTTGTTGGCGACCTCCTCCAGCATGACCTGGAAGGCGCGGGCCTCACGGTTCAGGTCCCGGCGTGTCGGGCTGAGCGCCGCGCTGAGCTGCGGTGAGCCGGCGGCCCAGACCTGCTCGTAGTCGGACTCCATGGCAACCAGCACGGCGTCAAGGCGGCCCACCAGTGTGAGCAGTTGCGCCACCTGGTTCTTGCCACCGCCGGAGCGCCCCCAGCCCTGCATGAAGACGTGTGAATCATGAACCACCTGCAACAGCTCCGGGAAGCGCAGGATGGACAGCGACATCACGTAGTAGCTGTCCAGGTCCGGGTCCAGGATCAGGTTGGACTGGTTGCCGACGGTGGTCAACAGATCGCGCCCCTGGACCAGCAACTTGTCCCTGGCCGTATCCAGCGCGGGCGTGGCGCTCTGCGCGCCGGACATGGACTGGATGGCATTCAGGGTCTCCGAAAAGCGCCGGGCCGATTCCCCGGTGCGCAGTTGCTCGTCGTAGCGCGCACGGGTGTCGTCCAGCACCTGGAGGTCACGGGTCGGGGCGGAAGCCGCAGGCCCGGGCGGGGCAAAAACGTCCATCAGGCTCTGGCGCACGGTTTCGGTGTAGGTGGTGCCGACGATTTCCTGGCGCGCAAAGTCGATCGCAAGGTACTTCTCGTGGATCAGGATGCTGGAGACGTAGATCACCGCCGTCAGATCCAGCAGGTAGATCAGTGTGAGCTTGCGCCCCACGCTCAGGCGACCCAACCAATGGGACAGTTTGGAAAGCATGTGTGTGATTCCCTCGTTTGCCGGCACGACACCACGCTGGCGCGGCTGGCACTTTGGGGGCATGCAACTTTCGCACCAAACTGGTGACGGGCGATGAGCCAATCCCGTGGCACGTCTTGTGCTTTGTGTGATCGGGACCCACGACAACAAGGAACACGATGCACCGAATCCGAACGGAATGGTTATTGGCCTGTTTTCTCAGCCTCGCCGCACCCGCCTGGGCACAGGCCCCGGCGCCGCTGACCCACCCTGCACTGGTGGCCCAGGACGCCCTCAACGCAGCCGACACGGCCTGGATGATGACCAGCACGGCGCTGGTCCTTTTGATGACACTGCCCGGCATTGCATTGTTCTACGGCGGCATGGTGCGCAAGAAGAACGTGCTCAACACCATGGCCAGTGTGGTCGCCGTTGCGGCCCTGGTCAGTCTGTTGTGGTTCGCCGTGGGGTATTCGCTGGCGTTCTCGCCGGGGAGTGGCTGGCTTGGCGGCGACACGCGGCTGTGGTTCAGCGGCATGGAATACCTGAAGGTGGCTGGCAAGGTGGCGGTGAGCCACGCGGCGCCCAATGTGCCGGAGTCGGTCTACGCCATGTTTCAGCTCACCTTTGCGATCATCACGGCTGCCCTGATCGTGGGCGCGGTGGTGGAGCGCATGCGCTTTTCCGCCCTGCTGTGGTTCACGGGTCTGTGGTCGGTACTGGTGTATGCGCCGATTGCGCACTGGGTCTGGGAACCCGGTGGGTGGCTGGCGCAGATGGGGGTGTTGGACTTTGCGGGCGGCTCGGTCGTGCACATCAACGCCGGCGTCTCCGGGCTGGTGTGTGCCCACGTGCTGGGCGCGCGCCGCGGCTATGGCCGAGAGCCGTTTGAACCCTTCAACCTGGGCCTGACCATGGCCGGCGCCGGCCTGTTGTGGGTGGGCTGGTTCGGCTTCAATGCCGGCTCGGCCGTGGCCGCCGATGGTCGCGCCGGTCTGGCCATGGCCGTGACGCACATCGCCGCCGCCGCCGCCGCCATGTCCTGGATGCTGGGTGAGTGGATCGTACGCCGGCGCCCATCGCTGTTGGGTCTGTGTTCCGGGCTGGTCGCTGGTCTGGTGGCCATCACACCGGCAGCCGGCTTCGTGACGCCCAAGGATGCGTTGCTGATCGGGGTTGTGGCCGGCCTGGCCTGCTATTGGGGTGCAACGGGCCTCAAGCGCCTTCTGAATACCGATGACTCGCTGGATGTATTTGGCGTGCACGGCATTGGTGGCATCGTGGGTGCACTGATGACGGGCCTGCTGGCCAACCGCACCATCTCGGGCGTGCATGGCGATGTTGCCATTCAGGCGCTCGGCGTGCTGGCGGTGATTGCCTACAGCGCATTGATGAGCCTGGCCCTGCTGTGGCTCACCAAGGTCCTTGTCGGCCTGCGGGTTGACGATGATGCCGAACTCACGGGGCTGGACCTGACCCAGCACCGTGAGCGAATGGGAACCTGATGGAGACCGCCATGCTGCCCAGTGAGAAACTTGCCATTGCCGCCCACCTGCATGTCCTGTTGCGCCGCAAGACCGGGCGGGTGACGGACACCGAGTGGATGGCGGAGAACCACGCCTACGCCACCGAAATTGTGCGCTTTGCCCGCAAGAGCGCGGCCGAGGATGGACACCCCGACTTGGCCGAGTGGGCCGACAAGTTGGAGCAGGCCGTTCTGCCTCCCTCCGTGCCGCGTCCGCCGCCGCCGCGGGCCCGGGAGGCCGGCGGGGCACCCACCGACCCCGGCCCGGAGTCGGTGCCTGCGCCTGCCGATCTGCCTCGCTACGTGCGCGGCATCCGCTAAGCGCGCCCCGGGGCGCCTTGCAGGGCGCCTACGCGCGCGATTCGGCGCGTTTTGCGCAGATCAGGGCACGCGGCGGCAGCCTGCCGGTGCGCCGCAGTTTTGTGCACCTGTTCCGGCAAATGTGACAGCCCGGCTGCGTGTCGTTGGGCATGATAGTTGCGTTACAGTGGCGGATACTTCGAACCCACCACATGCTCAAAACCCAACCTCCGACAGGCAGACTTGGCGCCCTGTGGCTACGCATGCACTCCTTGCGTGTGGTCATCGCGCTGACGGTGGTAGCGGGGGTCGTGCTGGCGTCGTTCTTTTCCTATGTGGAGCAGACCTCGGATCTGCGCGAGCGGCACATCGCACAGATCCATACCGAAATGGACCATCTGGGTACCCTGACGGCGCTGGCGCTGCGCGAACCCCTCTGGCAGTTTGAAGCCGAGCAGGCGAACTCCATCATGGAGGCCGCCTTCATCAACCCGGACGTGGTGTCGATTTCCATTTGGGACGACAAGGGCACGCCGTTTGCCTCCCGTGTGCGCAGTCCGGAGGACCCGGCCCTGGTCGAACGCGCCACCCGCGTCGTGGAGCGCAACAAGACCATGGTGGGCAAGCTGGAGTTGCAGATGTCCACTGCGGGTTATGTGCGCAAGGTCAATGAAGTGCGGATGCAATACGTGCGCCACGGCCTGCAGATTTCCATAGGTGCCTTGCTCGTCATTCTGGTGCTGATGCACTGGCGCCTGGTGCGCCCGCTGGAGGCTCTGGTCAGGGCGTCCGGTCGTATCGAAAAGGGCCAGCTGGATGTGCCGATCCGGCCCGTGTTCCGCGACGAGGTGGGCGCGCTGGCCGAGAGTCTGGAGGCCACGCGCTTGGCCCTGATCCACCTGATCGCCCAGTTGGAGAGCCGCAACCAGGAGCTGACCGACGCCAACGAGCATCTGGAGCAGCGCGTGGCCGAGCGTACCGAGTCCCTGGAAATGACCCTGAAGACGCTGGAACGCGCGCAGGAGGAAATCGTGCAGACCGAGAAGCTGGCCTCGTTGGGCCGGGTGGTGGCCGGGGTGGCACACGAGCTGAACACGCCCATCGGAAACGCGCTGACGGTGGCATCCACCATCCAGGCCGAAGTCGAGGACCTGAAGGCCGAGTTTGTTGGCGCGACCTTGCGACGTTCCGCATTGACGGCATTCTTCGCCCGCGCCGACGAAGGGCTTGCACTCTCAGTGAACAACCTGCAGCGTGCCGCGCACCTGATTTCCGATTTCAAGCAGGTGGCCGTGGACCAGACCAGCGACCAGCGGCGTGAGTTCGATCTGGCCGAGGTGACCAGCGAGATACTGAACATGCTGCAGCCCACCATTCGCAAGTCGGGCTGCGAAGTGAACAAAATCCTGTGTCCCGACCTGCTGTGTGACAGCTTCCCCGGCCGGTACGGCCAGGTGCTGACCAATCTGGTGATGAACGCGACCATCCACGGATTCGAGCCTGGCAAAAGCGGACGCATCTCGGTGAGCATTGGTGCGGTGGACGCGAACACGGCGGAACTGGTGGTCGCCGACAACGGCGTTGGCATGGAAGACGCGGTGCGTGCGCGGATATTCGACCCGTTCTTCACCACCAAGATGGGGCGGGGCGGCACCGGCCTGGGCATGAACATCGTCCACGGCATCGTGACCCGCGTGCTGGGCGGACAGATCACGGTGCACAGCGCGCCGGGTGAGGGCACGCGCATCCGCGTCATCTTCCCGCGCGTGGCCGCCGGCACGGGCCCCGCGGCTGCCACGGCGGGCGGGCGTGTGCTGGCGTAAGCCCCGTGCTTTCAGATGGCCAGCGGGTCCACGTCGATGGCCCAGCGGATCAGGCCCTTGCTCAGCGGTTGCTGGCGGGTGGCATGCAGCACGGATTGCCAGCCAGCCAGAAACTGCTGCAGCGCGCTGCGTGACGGGCTCTCCACCAGCATCTGCGCCCGCTCGACGTTGGCGACGCGCTGGATGCTCATGGGCACGGCCGGGAACAGCGTAATCTGCTGCACAACGTCGGCCCATCCCTCCCACTGCATCATCTCGTCCTGCGCCCGACCGCTGGCGGCGTTCAGGAAACCCTGCGCCACATCCTGCGAGCGGGCCTCGGCACGCACCAGGGCCTGGGCGATGAACGGCGGCAGACCGGCCTGTTCACGCTCCTTCAACTGGGCATTGGCAAAGCCTGGGTAATCATGGCGCTTGAGCGCCGCATACAGCGGGTGGGCGGGCTGGAATGTCTGGATCCAGACCTCGCTGCGCTCCCCCAATGCGGCATCCCGCCCGGCGCGTCCGGCGGCCTGCATCAACAGGCTGAACAGGCGCTCCGGTGCGCGAAAATCGCTGGAGAACAGTGCGCCATCCGGGTTGACCGCGGCCACCAGCGTGATGCGGCGAAAGTCGTGCCCCTTGGCAATCATCTGCGTGCCCACCAGCACGTCCACATCGCCGGCGTGCACAGCGGCCAGCTGGCTTTGCAGCTCGCCCTTCAGGCGGGTGGTGTCGGCATCGATGCGCGCCACGCGCACCGGTTCGCCGTTGGGGCGGTGCACGTCGGCCAGCAGTTCCGCCAGATGCTCCTCCAGCCGCTCCGTGCCGCGGCCCAGGGGGGCAATGTCCGGGTTGCCGCAGGTGGGGCAGGCGCGTGGCACACGCTCGGTGAAGCCGCAATGGTGGCAGCGCAACGTGCGGTCGATCTTGTGGAACACGCGAAAGGCGCTGCAGTGTGGGCACTCGCTCTTCCAGCCGCACTCGGTGCAGTGCAGCACCGGTGCATAGCCGCGCCGGTTCAGGAACACCATGCTCTGCTCGCCGCGTGCCACGCGCTCCTTGATCGCTTCCAGCAGCGGAATGGAAAAAACGGCGTTGCGTGGCTGGTGATTCATGTCGACCCGGCGCACCAGGGGCAGGCCGTCGGGCGTACCGGCCGTGGCGCGGGTGGTCTGGTGGGCGGTCTGGGCGTGTTTGCCGTCGCCGGGCGGCAGGGTGCCAATGCGGCTGGGCATGTGCAGGCGCAGGTAGCGCCCCCCCTCGGCTGCCGCGCGGCTGTGGTGCCAGCTCTCCAGCGATGGCGTGGCCGAGCCCAGCAACACCTTGGCGCCCTCCAGGCGGCCGCGATACACGGCCAGGTCACGCGCTGAATAACGGGCACCCTCGCTGCTCTTGTAGCTGGGGTCGTGCTCCTCGTCGACGACGATCAGGCGCAGTTGCGGCAACGAAGCAAACACCGCCATGCGCGTGCCCAGCACGATGCGGGCGTTGCCGCTGTGTGCGGCAAGCCAGCTCTTGAGGCGCTGTGGATTGCTCATGCCGCTGTGCAGGGAGACAACGGCGTCATTCCCATAGAGCGGCGCAAAGCGGGCCTTGAAGCGGGCTTCCAGTTGCGGGGTGAGATTGATCTCGGGCACCATGACCAGGGCCTGCGCACGGGATTCCGTGGCCAGCAGGGTCTGCACGGCGTGCAGGTAGACCTCTGTTTTGCCGCTGCCTGTGGCGCCGAACAGCAGAAAGGGCCCGGGCTGGGATTCCAGTTGCGCGATGACGCCCGCCTGTTCGGCACTCAGGGCCGGGGCTTGCGCCAGAGCGGGGGCAGGCCCCGCATCGGGCGTCGGTTTACTGGTGCGCTTGAGCCGGCGCTGCATCTGCGCGGGGCTGAGCTCGCGCAACTGCGGCGGCAGCGCAGCCAGCGCCACCTCGCCCAGCGAACGCTGGTAATAGTTTGCAGCAAATGTAACCAACTGTTGCCAAGCGGTGCTGAGTGGCGCAAGGCCCTCCAGCGTGCCTGCGACGGATCGGATCTTGTCCGGATCGAACTCCCCGGTGGCTTGTGGCGATGCCGAGTCCCAGACCACCCCAAGTGTCTCGCGCCGACCCAGCGGAACACGCACCAGCGTCCCGGCTGGTAGTGTCGACTCACTTCGATAGCTCAGCACCGACCCGAGCGCCGCATGCGCAGGGGTCTGGACCAGCACGGACAGCCACTGTGTCATGGACCTGCCAGAAATGGTGTGTGAGCAGTCATGGCACCTATGTTTACTTGAACAGATGTTTTAAGGTTATTCTGCGAAAACAGCTCTAAGTGCTTGATTTGGAATCACTTTGTAGCAAACCCAACGAATCTGTGGATAACTTTGTTGATATCCGGTCCCGAAGAGCGCCAAAGCCTTGAAAATCAAGCCTTTGGCTGAAATGCCCGGAAAAAAAGCAATTTTCGATGTCCTTATAAATCAAGCACTTACGGGCGCTATTGGTTTAATAGCGCCAATCCCTCAAACGGTCGGTAAGGACGGTAGGCATTTCCCATTTTTGTGCATAAGTGCAACACGACCGGGCGGCTTTGGGCTCAAAAAAGTGGTATGGGAGTCATGCGCGCTGCGCGCGTGAATGGCTGTGCACCGCTTCCACCAGCGCTGCCACGTGCTCGGGCGGCGTGTACTGGCTGATGCCGTGGCCCAGGTTGAAGATGTGCGTGGGGCCGGTTCCGGCGCCTTGGTAGGGCTTGCCAAAGCTGTCGAGCACCCGGGCCACTTCCTTCTGGATGGCTGCAGGCGGCGCAAACAGCACATTGGGGTCGATGTTGCCTTGCAGCGCCTTGCCGGGGCCGTTTTCCGTGCCGCCGACCAGTGCACGCGCCTTGCCCAGGTTGACGGTCCAGTCCAGGCCCAGCACCTCGCAGTCGAGTGCCGCCATGTCCTGCAGCCACAGGCCACCGCCCTTGGTGAAGACAATGCGCGGAATGCGCACCGTGGCGCCGTTGGCGTCGGTGGACGTGGTCTTGAGTTGTGCCAGCACGCGGGCGGTGTAGGCCAGCGAGAACTCCTGGAACGCGCCATCGGCCAGCACGCCGCCCCAGCTGTCAAAAATCATCACGGCCTGGGCACCCGCGTCAATCTGCGCGTTCAGGTAGGCGGCCACGGAGTCGGCGTTGATGGCCAGGATGCGGTGCATCAGGTCGGGGCGGCTGTACAGCATGGACTTGACCAGGCGGTAGTCGTCGGAGCCTGCGCCTTCGACCATGTAGCAGGCCAGCGTCCAGGGGCTGCCGGAGAAGCCGATCAGCGGCACGCGGCCCTTGCCGTCGGCCTGGGTCAGCGCCTTGCGGATCGATGACACGGCATCAAACACGTATTGCAGCTTGGCCATGTCCGGCACGGCCAGCTTGGCGACTGCGGCTTCGTCGCGCACGGCGGTGGCAAAGCGAGGACCCTCGCCCTGGGCGAAGGACAGACCCAGACCCATGGCATCCGGCACGGTCAGGATGTCGCTGAACAAAATGGCGGCGTCCAGCGGGTAACGCTCCAGGGGCTGCAGCGTGACTTCGGTGGCGTAGTCGCGGTTGGTGGCCAGGCCCATGAAGCTGCCGGCCTTGGCGCGCGTGGCGCAGTACTCGGGCAGGTAGCGCCCAGCCTGGCGCATCAGCCACATCGGCGTGTGGTCGGTGGCCTGGCGCAGGCAGGCTTGCAGGAACGCGGGGTTCTGCAGGTTGGCGAAAGTGGGGTCCTGGGTGGCTGTGGCGCCGGGGGTGGTAAGGGGTGCGTTCATGCCCCTATTGTCGCGCAGGACAACGATCAGCCCAGCGGCGAATCTATGCCCCGCGCTGCCGGTTGCGGTGTTCCACCTTCAGGCATTTGTCCTGCACCACGGCCAGGCCCGCTGCGCGCGCCTTCTGTGCGGCATCCTCGTGTGCCACGCCCAGTTGCATCCAGATCGCCTTGGCGCCCACGGCAATGGCATCGTCCACAACCGGCGGCACATCGGCACTGTTGCGAAACACGTTCACCAGCTCGATGGTGTGGTGGCGTGCGGCCTCCTGCAGGCTGGGGTAGGCGGTTTCGCCCAGGATCTGGCCGGCGTTGGGGTTGATGGGGATGATGCGCCAGCCGTTGCTTTGCATGTATTGCGCCACCTCATGGCTGTCGCGGTGCGGCTTGGGGGACAGGCCTACCACGGCAACGGTGCGGTAGCGGGTCAGGATGTCGGCCATGGTGGCTGCGGTGTCGGGCATGGTGAGGGTCATTTCACAGTTGGGCCAGGCTGGCGCGCAAGGCCTGCGCGTCCAGGATTTCGGAAAACACCACCGGCGGTTTGCCGGCCTGGTGCAGCACATAGACCGGCACGCCATTGCGTCCCAGCTTTTCCAGTGCCACTGTGATGGCCGGGTCGCGGCGCGTCCAGTCGGCACGCAGCAGCGTCACGTTGTGCGTACGCATGTCCGCCAGCACCTCGGCATTGCGCAGCGTGGTTTTCTTGTTGTACTGGCAGGTGATGCACCAGGCCGCGGTGAAATCGACAAACACCGGGCGACCGGCGGCCAGTTCGGCCTCCACCTTGCCCGGTGCCCAGGCCTGCCAGGTGGCGCCATTGGCGTCTGCCGCAACCGTGCCAGGAGCTCCAGTTGCGTCCTCGCCTTTTAGAATCAATGGGCCGATAGCCCACGTTAACGCTGCGCATGCAGCTATGGAAATGGTAGCAAATGCGAGGCGGCTGCGTCCCTCCAGGCCCAGCGACCAGACCAGGAGACCCATGCCCAGCAGCAGTGCCAGCAGGGCGCCGGCACCGTCCACACCGCTCAGATGGCCCAGTACCCAGACCAGCCAGACCACGGTGGCCAGCATCGGGAAGGCCATGAAGCGGCGCAGCGTGTCCATCCAGGCGCCGGGGCGCGGCAACCAGTGGCCCACGGCGGGAATCCAGGCGGCGGCCAGGAAGGGCAGCGCCAGCCCCAGGCCCAGCGCGGCAAAAATGCCCAGTGCCTGGGCAGCCGGCAGGCTGATGGCATAGCCCAGCGAGGCCCCCATGAAGGGCGCCGTGCAGGGCGACGCAATGGCCACCGCCAGCACGCCCGACAGGAAGGCGTCCACCACCGGATGGCGTGCCTGCAGGCTGGCCAGGCTGTGCGGCAAGACGCTGCCAATCTCAAACAGGCCGGCCAGGTTCAGACCGATCAGCGTGAACAGCGCCGCCAGTACCGCCACCACGGCGGGTGACTGCAGTTGAAAGCCCCAGCCCAGTTGCTCGCCGGTGGCGCGCAAGGCCAGCATCAGCGCGCCCAGACTCACGAACGACAGCACCACACCCAGCGTATAGGCCAGGCCCTGGGCGCGTTGCGATGCGGGCGTGTGTTCGCTGTGGCGTGAAAATCCCAGCACCTTGATCGCCAGCACCGGTAGCACGCAGGGCATCAGGTTCAGGATCATGCCGCCCAGCAGGGCTGCGGCCAATGCAAGGCCCCATGCACTCCAGCCGTTGGCACCGGGCGCAGCCACGGCAGGCAGGCTCTCAGGTGGCGTGGTACCGGGGTTGCCGGCCGGGGTGGGCAAGGGGGCCGGCGCCGCGGTGTTCAGCGCGGGCCATTTGCCGCTGAACTGGGCCACCGTGCGCAGGCTTTGCGCGCCCAGGGCCAGCACCACCGGCAGCGTGTCTGGCGCCGACTCACGCACCACCGCGTAGGGGAAGAACCCACTCCATACCCCGTTGTTCCAACTCTGTGTGCCCGCGCCGGCTGGCGCCCCGTTGGCCACCGCGTCCTTGGCGTGCGGGGCGCTCACCGGCTCGGCCACACCGGCAGTCTCCGGAAACGGCTGCAAGGCCTTGCCGGCCCAGGCCGCAGGCAGGCCGGAGACCGTCAGCGTAAAGCCCTCTGCACCCAGTTCCGCCTTGGCGGTGCCGGGCAGGTCTGTGGGGCTGGCCGCGCGGCCCGTTTCAAAGTCGGCCCGGTGTACGCCGGTGGACCCCTTGGCGGGCAGGCGCAGCACAAAGTTGCCGTCCTGCGGAATGCATTCCTGGCGGCACACCAGCCACGAGGCCGACAGCCGCACCTCCAGATCGCCGCCAGGCGTGGGCTGGAAGGCCGGGCCAATGGTCAGCGGCACCGGCAGCAGCACCGTGCCGTCAAAGCCGTAGTTGGCCAGGTTGCCGACCGTGATGCGCTGCGGCGTGGGCCAGGCGATCTCGCCCGCCGTTACGCCTGTCGGCAACGTCCATTGCAGCACCGTGGGCAGACCGGAGTCGCCCGGGTTCTTCCAGTAGGTGTGCCAACGTGGCTGGTGCTGGATCTGCAGGCCGACCCACACCGGCTTGCCGGTGGCTACGCCATCGGGTGCGTGGGCGAACAGCTCGGCGCGCACCTGTTCGGTCTGCACCACTGCCGTAGCAGTCCCCGACTGGGCTGGGTTCTTTGGGAATAATTGGGCGCTAGCCCCCGTAAACAATGCGTATAGTGCTACAAAAAAAGTAGCACTTCGCAGCCATGCGGGTGTGGAGAAGGAAGTCATTGCAAATTGGGAGCCTGTATCAACGGATAAGTTCCGCCGCATTCGACACGGCAGGCGAGGCTGTGATTGTGGCACCGCTACTGCGCGCCAAACACCGGCGGCAGCTTCTTGGGCGCCTTGATGCGCAGCTGCTTGTTCACGTTCTCCTGGCCGAACACCACCTCGATATCGGCCACCGCCACGCCAAACAGCGGCGCCAGAAACCGCACCATGTGGTCGGTGGCCTTGCCGCCCTTGGGTTGGGCGGTGACGCTGATCTTGAGCTGCGTGCCCTTGGGTTTGCCGATGGCGTCCTTGGCAGCGGCGGGCTTGCCCAGCACGTTGAGGATCAGGACGTCGCCATCCCAGGCAAAAAACGAGTCGCCGGTGGCATTGCGGGGACGTGGTGCAGACATGCCGGGATGATACGGCGCATGCGCCACGGGTCGGCAGACCGCGTTACCATGCGGCAACCCCCGCAAGCCGAATCCGCCATGCCAGACGCCGCCCGCTCCAGCCCCGCATCTCCGCACAACCCCTCCCGCTATTGGGCGGACTGGAGCACGCGCGACTTTTCCCAATGCCGCGCATCCGGCCTGCTGGACAACCTGGTGGCCGTGCTGCCGGTGGCGGCAACCGAGCAGCATGGGCCGCACCTGCCGTTGCGGGTGGACAGTGCGTTGGCCGATGGCGTCATCAGCGCCGCTCTGGCGCATCTGCCAACCGAAGTGGCGGCCCTGTTCCTGCCCACCCAGACCGTGGGTTTGAGCCCCGAACATGCGCGGTTTGCCGGCACCCTCACGCTCAAGGCGGAGACCCTCATCCGCCTGTGGACCGACATCGGCGAGAGCGTGGCGGCAACGGGTGTGAAGAAGCTGGTGCTGTTCAACAGCCACGGCGGGCAGGCCGGTGTGATGGACATCGTGACCCGCGACCTGCGCGCGCGCCTGGGGCTGCTGGTGTACAGCGTGAACTGGTACGGGCTGCCGCTGGTGGGCCCGCAGGGGGAGGACGTGAACGCCCTGTTCAGCGCGCACGAGCACCGCTTTGGCATCCACGCCGGTGAGATCGAGACATCGATGATGCTGGCGCTGGCGCCGGAGCTGGTGGACATGGCGCAGGCGCAGAACTTTGCATCCACCTCACAGGACCGGGCGAAGCGCTACGACATCCTGGGCAACGGCAAGAGCGCCAAGCTGGGCTGGCAGATGCAGGACTACAACCCGCAGGGTGCCGTGGGCAACGCCGCTGCGGCCAGCGCGGACAAGGGCCGCGCGGTGGTCGATGCAGCGGGGCGCGCACTGGCCCGCTTGCTGGGAGAGGTTCACGCGTTGCCGTTGGCGATGCTGCAGGACAGTGCGGGTTGATCGAGGAAACCGGTTACTGTGCCGCGGGGCGGAGCATGCAGTGGTTGACGGTGTTTGATTGTGGCTGGGTCGGGGGCGTGAGCCGGCTGCCAGAACTTTTGATTTGGAGTCTGCTCTCGGCCATGAGCCGTCGTCGCTCTTGTTTCCCGAAAGCCGACATTGATCCCATGTTTGGGGGATGGCCAGCCGTCTTTCGGCGGCTATAGTGCGATGAGCAAATCCCCTTCCCAGCTGGGTTCTGGAAGTGAGCAGATTGCAAAAAGGGAGTGCCGGGTTTCATGAAAAATTTATACCTGTATATTTGCTCAGCACACAGGCTGCCAACCCAATATTCAAGCGGGATTCTGGCTTTTTCTCAAAAGTATGTATCTGCAGGCTCCGGATGTATCAACCGGGTTTTGCCGTCTACATTACGTTCCGATTTACGGCTAAAACAGTGGCGCGAACACCTTTGGAGGGTGTTTATAAAACGCTGATTTTCTGATAGCTTGCGTAGCTGCGGCACAGCGCGCGAACAAGAGCGAGCTCTTGGAACGGACGCAGTGACACAGCTACGTGAGTGGCTACAAAAAAAGGGGAGGGTTTTGTGACACGAAGCGACAAGCGCCAAGAGATGTTGTTGGCCGAAACGGAACATGACGGTGGTGACAGATGCTCGCTGCGCGAGCCCCGCACACCTTCACGTTAGGCAGCGCAATCGGCAACCGTGGTCTGCCCACCTCTATCAATTCAACAGACTTGGAACGCATACGGTGCAAAGCCTGAAAGACACATTGCTCCGCGAGCTGAGCAAGATTGAGGGCGTCACTGCGCAGGCATCTTCGGTTTCGGGAGGTACTGCACTCTTCTATCGTGGCAAAGAGTTCGCCCACTTTCATCATGAAAACGAAGTTGATCTCCGCCTTACCAAGAAAGTAATCCAAGCCATGGGTTTAACTCACCCACAAGGCTCAGTTCATCATCCGACACGCGGAACAGGATCACCCTGGATTGAGGTGCGATATCAAGACAACGCAGGAGTTAAAAGCCTGTTGGAATTGGTCCGTATCGCGGTCAAACAACTGTAGGCATTCATTCTTTTAACCTTACAGGAGCACCATGCACCTCCATACACCAAGCCTAACAGCGCTGCCTAAATTACGTTAGAACTCTCATACACCACGAAAGCAGGCGATGCAATTTACGATAAAAAACTGCAACAGCATTGACGAGGCTCTGATTTCTATTGAGCCGGGTCGACTCAACATTAAATATGGCCCTAATGGCACAGGCAAAAGCACTATCGCAAAGGCCATCCACATCGGCTCAAACGTTGGCGCAGATTTATCTCAACTTACACCATTCAAATATCGCTCAAGCGATCCAGCAACATCCCCCAAGCCTTCCATTCAAGGGGCGGAACAATTCACCAAAGTTTCGGTTTTCAACGAAGAATACATCAATCAGTTCGTATTTAAACAGGATGAAGTAGTAAAAAATAGCTTCGACATATTCATCAGAAATGGTGAATACGAGGCGAAAATGGCAGAAATTGAGGCCCTAGTTACAGAAATAAAACAGACCTTCGATAAGAACGAAAAAATCAACGAGATCATTAAAGACCTTGGCGAATTAAGCGATGGTTTTGGCAAATCTCAGTCTGGATTTTCTCAGGCAGGAAAAATAGGAAAAGGCATAGGGAAAGGCAACAAAATTGAGCACATCCCTGAAGCCTTAAAGCCATACGCCAGCTTTATTAAAAGCGAAAACAATGTCAAATGGATAAAGTGGCAAATTGAAGGCAACGCATTTCTGGAAACATCTGCTGACTGCCCATACTGCACATCGCCGACGGAGGAGAAAAAGCCCACAATTCTTGCGGTAAGCAAGGAATACGACGCAAAGTCAATCGAGCACTTGGTTGCCATCAAGTCAATCATCGATAGGCTTGGTAAATATTTTGAACCCGCCACTCTGTCAAATATTGAGTCCATCATAAAGAACAAAGATGGATTAAAGAAAGAGGAAATAACCTATCTGATTGGATTAAAGAGTCAAATTGACACTTTAAGGGAGAAGTTGAGCGATGCAAAATCAATTTCCTTCTTCTCCCTGAGAAAGGTTGAGCAAGTAAAGAATGGCATATCGGATCTAAAAATTGATTTGAACTTGCTCGCCTCCATGAATTCCCCTGAAACAAAGATCATTGTTGATGAAGTCAATAATTCTTTGGAAGCCGTTCTCACGAAGGCAGGCAAGCTGCAAGGCGAGATAAACAAACAAAAGAAAGGCATTGAGAATGCCATCACAAAATACAAACTAGAAATCAATACATTCCTGAGGTATGCTGGCTACAAATATGTGGTTGATATACAAGACGATGCCGACTCATACAAGATGAAGCTCAAGCATGTGGATTTTTCTGACAATATTGAAAATGGAGCGCTTCACCTTAGCTACGGTGAAAAGAACGCCTTCTCGATTGTCTTGTTTATGTATGAGTGCTTAACGAAGAACCCTGACCTTGTTGTTCTTGACGATCCAATATCATCTTTTGACAAAAACAAGAAATTCGCGATACTTGAAATGCTCTTTCGTGGCAAGGAAAGCCTTCAGGGAAAAACTGTCCTGATGCTAACGCACGACATTGAGCCCATCATCGACTTGATAAAAAATCTAAGTCACACATTCCATCCCACACCTCAAGCATCATTCCTCAAATCCAGGTCTGGAATTATTGGCGAGATTCCAATCACAAAGACTGATGTTTCAAGTTTTGCACAAATATGTACAGACAATATATCCAACCTGGCGAACGACGTCATAAAGGCAATTTATCTTCGCAGGCATTACGAAATCATTGACAGCAAAGGCCTGGAATACAATTTAATTTCAAATCTCCTGCACAAGCGCCCGCAACCGATTTTCAAGAACAATGGCAACGAAACCCCAATGACGCCCGAGGAGATAAGTGATGCCTCAATCAAAGTTGGGCAGAAAATTAACTTGTTTGACTACCAAGCCCTTCTTGCCAAGGTTAGTGATAGGGCGGTGATGATTGAAGCCTACAAGGCGGCCGGAAACAACTATGAAAAACTCCAGCTTTTCCGAATCATCAACAATGAAAATCATGAAAACGATGTGGTTAAAAAATATATCAATGAGTCATTCCACATTGAAAATGAATACATCATGCAACTGAACCCGCACAAGTACGATTATGTCCCGGAATACATTATTGCTGAGTGCAACAAGGCGCTGGAGATCATATAACCACTGAAATATGCCTGCATCTATCACCAAGTTCTAACTGTCGGTTCAACGCGGACGCCAACACTGGCCATGGCTTCGCCATTTTCATGGCCAGTGTTGGTGCCCTCCGCGCTTCGCGCTCCGGCGCCGGTTAACCTGGGCGTTGAGGCTGTAAAAAAACTGGCACGCCGCTTGCACTCTCCCCAGGCAAAGAGAGCGCACCCATGGCCCGCTACAAACCCCAAGACCGCAACAGCCTACTGCTGCCGGTTGTCTTGTCCGAACAAATCCTTCCCGGCAGCTTTGCCTTCGCACTGGACTACCTCGTAGACAACGAACTTGACCTCACACCCTTGGACGCCCAGTTCAAGAACGATGAAGTCGGTGCCAGTGTGGGTTCAGACCGGCATCACAAAACTCTCTCTGTGGACCTTCTTGCTTAGCCGCACGGTGGGCTCACCAAATGGCTCCTTATCCCTGAGCGTGGCATAGCAAATGCGCGCCAGCTTGTTAGCCAGTGCGCTGGCTGAAAGTCCGCTCCTCACTACATCGACCGGCAGCAAAGGGTCGGCACCTACCACCACTTTGAACCGCCAAGGACCGCAACGCATCTAAGCCGGAAATCCACCTCCACTCTCCTCGTCGCAATCACCGCTGGTCAATGGCGTTTCGCTCACCCCGGCACTGGCCGATGCTGCTGTCCCCACGGCTCCAGCAAGGGCTGGGAAATGCAGACCGGTCCTGCGACGGAATGCCGTCGTAGCTGATCTTGGCCGTGCGGGTGTCAAAACTGCTCACGCCCTGTTTGTCCAGCCGTAGCCGCAGCACCCAGCCGCGGCGTTGGTTGGCGTTGTCGGTTTCCTTCATGACGAAGTTGCCAACGCTGTAGATGACGGGCTTGCCGCGGTAGTGTTCGATGTCCTGCGTCACATGCGGGTGGCCGCCGATCACGGCGTCGGCGCCGGCGTCCAGCATCACGCGGGCCAGTTGGCGCTGGCGCGCGTTGGCCACAGGCTCGTTTTCCCAGCCCCAGTGCATGACCGGGATGACGATGTCGGCGCGGTAGACCGTGCGTGCCTTGCGGATGTCGTCCACCACTTGCTCGTCTTCGCTCCAGGCGATGCCGGGGGCATCAAAGTCGGCCTCGAAACTGCGCGGCATGAATTCGCTGTAGCCCAGCAGTGCAATGCGCAGGCCCTTGCGCTCGATGATCAGCGGCGTGTGTGCCTCAGACAGGCTGTGGCCGCCACCGAAGTAGCCCATGCCGGCGCCTTTCAGCAGGCCCAGCATCTCGGCAAATGCCTCGCGGCCATAGTCGCCGGAGTGGTTGTTGGCCAGCGCGAGTGCGTCAAAGTGGCGCTTGAGCACGGGCAGCGTGCGCGGGTGGGCACGGAAGGTGAAGTTCTTGTTGCCGGCCGAGCCGGTGGTGGCCACCACGCATTCCAGGTTGGCGATGCGGATGTCGGCGTCGGCAAACAGGGCAGCGAAGTCGGCAAACGGGTCGCCGCCGCGTGCGATCAGTGCACCGGCCGAGTCGTCCAGCACCACATCTCCGGCAAACACCAGGCTGACGGTGTCTCCCGCCCGGGCAGGGGCGGCCAGGCAGCCGCCCAGCAGCAGTGCAGCCAGCCAGCGGTGCAGGGCGGCGCGCATCATGGCTGCAGGCCTTGCAGCGTGCAGCTGTAGATCAGCTCCCGCTCCACCGGGCCGGCATACAGATACTGTTCACCTGTCAGTGGGTAAGGGCCATCGGTCACGCGAAACGGTGGCAGGTACTTGGCTTCCTGCACCAGGACGGGCTGGCGCTTGGCATCCACATAGGCATACACGAGGATGCGTTCCACCTGGGTAGCGCTGCCAACCATCACGGCCTTGAAGCGAAAGCGTCCGCCAATGTCGACCGAGGGCACCGGGTACGGGTCTTCCACCGGGCGGGCTTCCACCGTGTGGGTGGTTCCGGCGTAGGTGACCGCGCAGCGCAGCAGTGGTGTGGCAAGGGCGCAGAGCGGCAGGGCCAGGGCGGCTAAAGTGATCGCGGCTCCACGCAGGGTGCCGCGCCTCATTGCTCAGACTTCAGGAGTAGGTGATCCATGGTGCATATTCTGCACCGTCCAGGTGGGCCAGGGAGTTGAACGTCAGCAGCAGGTGGCGCTTGGGGGTGAACAAAAACTCCGTCACCGCGCTGTTGCGGATCTGCATGTTCAGCTCGATTGTCTTCTCCGGGGCCGTGCCCAGGATGTGGCCGATGGCGGTGGAGATCGGTCCGCCGCTGCTGACGATCAGCACGTTGCCGGTGTAATGCTTGCGCACATGGTCCAGCGCGCTGGTCACGCCGGCCACAAATTCGTTGTAGCTGGGCATGCCCTTGGGGCTGACCACGCCATTCATCCACTGGGTGAGGCCATCGCGCAGCAGACGGAAGTGGTACTTGTACATCTCCGGCGTGTCGGTCGGTCCCAGTGGGTCGGGGTGGATGGCGGCAATCACCGCCGCGCTGTCGAATTCATTGAGGCCCGGCCACAGCTCGGGCTGCAGGCCGATGCCGGCACCCTGCGCAATGCCGCTCCAGGTCTGCGCGTGGCGCTTGAGCGTGCCCGTCAGCACCGCGTCGAATTGGAGCTTGCGGTCCGCAAAGTATTGACCCAGGCGCACGCTTTGTCGCATGCCCAGTTCGCTCAAGTTGTCATAGTCTGCAGCGCCAAATGAGGCCTGCCCGTGTCGTACCAGATAGAGATTTCCCATGGAAGGAATCTAAGGCAAGCATGCCGAGTGCCATGTCGTCGCGGCGACACCGTTACGGCGGGCATGGGGCCGGTTTACACGGCGACAATGAACCCATGATTGCGGGATATGACCTTTTGGCACTGGGCGCTGCGGCGTGCTGGGCCACGACGAGCCTGCTGGCTGTGATGCCGGTGCGCCATCTGGGTGCCTTTGCCTTTACGCGCTGGCGCATGCTACTGGTAGCGTCCCTGTTGTGGGTGGTCGTGGCGGCCACGGGTAGTTGGCACAGCCTCTCGCTGGGTGCGGCTGGCCCGCTGGCACTCAGCGGCATGGTGGGTATCTTCATTGGCGATACGGCACTGTTTGGTGCGGTGCAGCGGCTGGGGCCGCGCCGCGCCAGCGTGCTGTTTGCCACACATTCAGCGTTCAGCGCGGTGCTGGGTTTTGCCCTGCTGGGCGAGCGCATGGGGCTGCAGGCCGCGCTGGGCGGTGTGCTGACCATGGCCGGTGTGATGAGCGCCATCGTACTGGGCCGCCACAAGGAAGAGCAGCACGCCTGGGAGTCCGATCACGGCTCGTTGCGCCTGGGCGTGACGCTGGGACTGGTGGCCGCCCTGGGCCAGGCGACCAGCACGCTGATTGCCAAGCCCGTCATGTCGGCGCAGGCTGGCACGCTGGCGGTGGACCCGATAGCGGCATCGGCCATGCGCGTCTCGGTGGCCTGCCTGGCGCATTTTGTGTTGCTGTGGCTGGGTGTGGGGGCCGCCCGCGCGCTTGCGCCGCCCACCAGGCGGGTGTTGCTGCAGACCGCGCTCAATGGCTTTGTCGGCATGGGGCTGGGCATGACCCTGATCCTGATGGCATTGCGCAAGGGCGATGTGGGCACGGTGGCGATCCTGTCATCGGTGTCGCCGGTGCTGGTGTTGCCGCTGCTGTGGTGGCAACTGGGCCGCGCGCCGGCCTGGGGTGCCTGGCTGGGCGCGGGCCTTACCGTGGCCGGCACGGCGCTGATCCTGCTGCGCTGAGCGCGCTCCATCAACGCATCTCGAACGCCTCCTGGTGAAAGCGGGGCCGTGCACCCAGGGCGCGCAGGCCGGCCCGCAGCGCGTCCGCCAGCCCGCTGGGGCCGCAGAACCAGATCTCGGCTTTCTCGACACCCCGCAACGCAGAGGCCTGGAGCGTTGCGCCCTGGCGTGCACCATGGATGTGCAGTTGAACGCCCGGCAGTGTGGCGCACAAGGTCTGCAGGCGCGGCACAAAGGCGTCGCCATCCTGGTCGCGGGTGCAGTAGTGCAACTCGGCCTCCGGCGCCTGTTCGGGGTGCGCCTGCAGCGATTCCAGCCAGGCCAGGAAAGGCGTCACACCGATGCCGCCGGCAATCCAGATCTGGCGTGCCTCGGGGGTGCGGCGTTCCAGGTTGAAGCGGCCATAGGGACCTTCCACGCGCACGGCCTGGCCGGGGTGCAGCCGCTGCGCCAGTGCACCGGTGTAGTCGCCCAGCGCCTTGATCTGGAACGTGACCGTGTTGTCTGCGCGGCTGGCGCTGGCAATGGTGAAGGGGTGGGCACCTTCGCCGGCCTCAAAGGTCACAAACGCGAATTGTCCCGCCTGGTGGCCGTGCCAGCCGCGCTCCAACTGGCAGCGTACGGTGCTGACATCAGGGGCCGGCTGCTCAATGGCGATGATGCGCCCCGTGGCCTCGCGGCCACGGCCAATGTTGCCCAGCAGGGAACGGATGGCGCCGTAGACACCGGTCACTAGCAACACCGCCAGCAATGCACCTGCGGGCTGCAGCCAGTACTCCCTGGGTGCCAGCAGGGCGGCGTGGAAGGCCAGCATCAGGTACAGCACGGGCATGGCACGGTGCACGATGCGCCAGAAGCGGTACGGAAACTTCTTCCACAGCGTCAGCACCAGCATGGCCAGCGCGGCGTAGAGCGCCCACTCACCCATGTCCTTGGCGAGGTCGCGCAACACTTCCAGGAAGCCGGTGAGCGGCTCCTTGTGCACCCGCCCGGACCGGCCGATCAGCGTCTTGAGGATGCCGCCGGACTGTTCGATGAGCCAGTGAAGCGCGCCGAAGCCAATGGCCAGGATGCCCGCCCATTTGTGCGTGCGGTAGACGCGGTCCATGCCGCCCAATGGGGACTCCAGCCAGGCCGGGCGCGTGGCGAGCAGCATCACCAGCGACATCAGGGCAATGGACAGGAAGCCGCTCAGGTTCAGCAGCTCCTGTCTGGCAATCCACCATGGATGGGCCCCGGCTGGCGGCACCGACTGCATCAGGTCCCAGCCCCATGCCAGGCCGACCAGGCCCAGCAACAGTGTGATGAGAGTCTTCATGGTGTGGCCGCCTTGGGTGGCATGTCGTCACGGCAACGGCGCTCGTTGCACTCGACGCCGGGGCGGGGGCGGCGCTCCGCACCGTCGGTAGCCTGACGGTGTGAGCCGCGTTGCAGGATCTCGCCGGTCTGCGGATGCACGTGCAGCCGAACGCGCGCACCTTGCTTGTCGGTGGCGCGCACTTCGTAGGTACCGTGCTCACGCTCGATCTTTTCGATGTTGCGGTAGCCGGCCGCTTCGAGCTTGGCGTAGATCTGCGGGATGGGCAACCACGGTTGCTCGGTGGTGGAGGTGGATTTCCGGTCACTGGCCTGCGTGGGCAGCGTGACGGCCATGCCGGTCAGCAGCGCGCCGATGATGGCCAGCATGGAGAGGGTAAGAGGAATGGGTTTCATGGTGGGGTCCTGTGGTTCATTCGTCGTAGTAGCCGAGTTCGGCATTGGAGTGGCAGGCCACGCAATTGGCCTTGGTGCGAACGTCCTTGTGTTTCCATTCCCAGTCGGGCACCTTGCGGTGCTCGCGGGTCCACTTGGGCAGTTCGGTGATGCGCAGCGGCGCGTCCGTGGCGGAGACGCCGCGCAGCAGCTTGGCGCCATAGCGCTGGCCACCTTGGTCGCCGGCATTGGCCACCAGATAGGCGGTGATTTCGGAAGCCAGTTTGGGGTCGACCGAGGCATCGTCACCAAAGTGGTCCTTCAGGTTGGCCATCATGCGGGTCCAGGAGCTGGCGGGCAGCATGGACGGGGCAAATGGCAGGTGGCAGGAGCCGCATTCTTCCTTGACCACGGTGTTGGCCACCGGGGCAAAGAAGTGGCTGCCGCCGGCCTGGGCGCGGCCCAGGACGAGCGCCGAGAAGCCCAGCACCAGCAGGCCGAGGAGGATGGGGCGGTAGGTGATCTTCATGTCATTGGCCCAGCATGAAGGTCAGCCAGTCGCCCTTTTCCTGGGGCGTGCAGACGCGGCCCAGCACCTCGGTGCAGTTGCGCTTGAACCACTTCTCCACCTTGGCGGGGTCGGTGTAGCGGGTCGGGCTGGCGGAGGCGGCCATCGCATCGATGGTTTTGCCCGTGGGCGTCTTGCCGGTGCCACGCGTGTCCTTGCCGTGGCAGGAGGTGCAGGAGGGCGTGTCGGGCTTGCCGCCGGTGAATGCCTGGGTGTGCAGGGCCTTGCCGCGCTCGGCCGAGAAGCCGGCAAAGGCCGGGTTGGCCGCCTTGGCCGCGCTGGCGTATTGGGTGAGCTGGTCTTCGCGCACGCCAGCGTGGCTGGCGCCCGCAGACAGCATGGCTATGCCGGCCAGGATGGTTGACAGGGTTCGTATCGCAGGTGTCATTGGCATGGTGGGCTCCTTCAAAACAGTGGATGTGGGAGCGACTATGCGTGGGTGTCACTGAACGGAACGTGAATCCCGCGTTCATCCGGCGTTCAGGTTTGGCGCCCAGTGCCCGTGCCATACTTGGCTCCATGGGGTCGCGCTATCTGTCCGTTTTCAAATCCGTGCCATTTGTGGAGCGCCGATGATCTTTCGCTGTCTCGCACTCGTTCTGTCGCTTTTCATGGCCGGCGCGGCAGTGGCCGAGCGCGACCCGTTGAACGAGCCCGCTTTCACCACATTGGGCGACACGCGCTCCATCAACGACGGGGTCGTAACCGCGTTGGCGCAGGATGAACGCGGACTGATCTGGGTTGGCACCACAGTGGGGCTGGTTCGGTACGACGGCTACCAACTGCGCCGCGTGGCGGTGGGCGGCAAGCCGGCAACTGGGGCTGGTGCCGCGCCCGCACCGGGTGGGTCCAGTTTCGTGCGTACCTTGTTGTCAGGTCCCGGTGGCGTGCTGTGGGTGGGGCTGGATGGCGAAGGCTTGGCGCGGCTGGATACCGAGCGCCAGGTCTGGACCCGCTACAACCCCGATCCCAAAGCGGCCGGCGCGCTCTCCAATGGCATTGTGCGGGCACTGGCGTTGGGCCAGGACGGCGCGTTGTGGGTGGGCACCACTGGCGGGGGGCTGTACCGCCTTGCGCCGCAGGCCTCAACCTTTGAAAAACACACCCGCGCCAGCGGCGCATTGCCCGATGATCGGGTGCAGTCCCTGCTGGTTGACCGCCGCGGCGACCTGTGGGTGGGTACCTGGAACGGCCTGGTGCGTCTGCGCCGCGGTGGCGAGCACTTTGAGCCAGTGTGGTCGGACCCCGCCCGGTCCGGCAGTCTGGCTGGGCGCATCGTGGCCATGTTGGGTGAGGCGCCCGACGGTCGCATCTGGGCCGGCACGCGCCAGGGCGACCTGGTGTTGATTGATCCATCCACGGGCGAGGGCGTGCTGGCCGAACAGGCGGCCGATCTGCCAGGTTCCCGTCTGCCCGGTGCCACGCGCGCCATCACGGCGATGGTCGCTGCCGGGCCCGATGAGATCTGGGTCAGTGGAGTCAACGGCGTGGAACTGCGTGACAGCCGGGACGGCCATATCGTCATGCGTCTGGTACGTGACGCCAGAAAGCCCTGGGGCCTTGGCGCCAACAACGTGGTGGCGTTGCTGCGTGAGCGCTCGGGAGGCTTGTGGCTGGGAAGCTATGGCGGTGGCCTGCAGCGGCACATTCCCAGTAGCGGCCTGTGGGTACGCCACGCAGAGGTGGAGGAAGGCAGCGTCCTGTCCAATGGTGATGTGCGCAGCCTGTACCAACTGAACAACGGCGAAATATGGGTGGGCATGAGTGAACGCGGCGTGGCCGTGCTGGACTCGCAGTTGCGTCAGATTGGCCAGATCCTGGCGAACGGCGCGGGCTCTGGCGGTAAGCCTGGAACCCCGGTATTCAAGGGTGGCGTAGTGGGCGCCATCACCCAATCTGCCGACGGTTCGGTGTGGGTGGGTGCGGATGGCGGTGTTTACCAATTCACCCCAAAGCGGCAGTTGCTGCGCAGCTACAGCGTCGGCCAGGGCCGCGCACGGCGCATGTTGGCCACGGCCGACGGCAGTGTGTGGGTCGGCACACAGGACGGCGTTTACAGGCTTGCGGCGGGTGGCGAACAATTTGACCGCCTGAGCCTGCGCGACGGGGGTGTTCTCAACGGCAACATGAATGCACTGGCCGAAGCGGCCGACGGCACCGTCTGGGTGGGTGGCAACAACGGCCTCTATCGGGTGGCGCCCGGTGGACGGGGCCTGGAGCCGGTGACTTCGTTGCAGGACCAGGGACTGATGCAGAAGGTGGTGCTGGGCCTGCTGGTGGATCGCAAGCAAACGCTGTGGGTGGACACCAACGCGGGGCTGCACCGCATGGTTGTGCAGGCGGGTGCCGGGGTGGGTTTCAAACTGGTGGCCGACTCCGGCGACGGTAGCGTGGGAGCCAACCTGCTGGACGATGCGCAGGGTCGCATCTGGACTCACCAGAACGTGTTTGATCCGCGCGACGGCAGTCGATACGAGTTGAGCCCGGCTGACGGCGCAGACATCGGCACCGGCTGGTTTCGCAGCTATGCCCGGCTGGCAGACGGGCGCATGCTGTTTGGCGGCAGCACCGGTATGCTGGTGGTGCAGGTCGAGCAGTTCAAGCCTTGGGCCTACGCACCGCCCTTGGTGGTGTCGGAACTGCGCCTGGCGGACGAGGGCGTGCCACCGGCCACCCCATTGGCGCTGACGCCCAAACAGCGCAACTTCAGCGTGGAGTTTTCGGCGCTGGACTACAGCAGCCCGGAGCGTTTGCGTTACCGCTACCGCCTGCAAGGCTTTGATGCAGACTGGATCGAAGCACGCCCGGATTTTCGCGTTGCAAGCTATGGCAATCTGCCCCCGGGTGACTACGTCCTGGACGTGCAGGGCAGCAATCGCACCGGCCAATGGAGCCCGCATGCACTGAGCCTGCCGGTCCATGTTCAGCCCGCGTGGTGGCAGACCTGGTGGGCGCGGGTCATGGGCGTGGTGATGGGCGCGCTGATGTTGCTGGGTGTGGTGCAGTCACGCACGACCGTGTTGCGCCGCCGCCAGGTCGAGCTGGAAGCCAAGGTGCAGGAACGTACGGCTGAGCTGGAAAGCCTGTCACATGAATTGCAGGTCAAGTCTGCGGCACTGGAAGCCAGCAGTCTGATTGATCCACTTACCGGCCTGCACAACAGGCGTTTCCTGAACCAGTATCTGGACGCCGAGATTGCGCAGGCCTTGCGCAGCCATGAAGAGCATCGCCAACAGGGGACGCCGTTGGCCGAAGGTGCCGATATCGTATTTTTCATCCTCGACATTGACCACTTCAAGCAGGTCAATGATCAGTATGGTCATGCCGCCGGAGATGCCGTGCTGGTGCAGATGCGCCAAAGGCTTCAGCAGGCGTTTCGACAGGCCGACTATCTGGTGCGCTGGGGTGGCGAGGAGTTTCTGATCGTCGCTCGCGCCACATCGCGCTCACAGGCGTCGGAGCTTGCCGAACGCGCGCGCGCGGCGGTGGCCAATGCGCCCTTTGAACTGGTCGACGGCACGCAGTTGCACAGGACCTGTTCCGTGGGCTTTGCGGCCTTCCCGCTCGCGCCGGCCTGGCCCACGGCGTTGGAGTGGCCCGTCCTGGTGGATATCGCCGACCAGGCGCTGTACGCCGTCAAACAAAATGGCCGCAATGGCTGGCTGGGTGTTCTGGAGGCATCGGCCGAATCGGCCGCTGCGCTGCGCGAGGCGGCCAGACAGCCGCTGGCGCAATGGGCGGCCAGTGGTACCGTGCAGGTGGTTGGCTCGCCTGGACATGCCGCAGTGGAGAAGCTGCTGTCGCAAGGGAACACACCCTGAGACCCTGACTGTGGGTGTGGCGGCGGTCTGCATTCATCTGCCGTTCAGGTAGCCGGGGCTATAAACGGGAACTGGCATCCCCCACACTTCTGAAACGGACCTGATGGCACATTCCACATTCACATGGCGCTGGCTCGCACTGCCGCTTAGCCTGGCACTGCTGGCCGGAAGTGCCGTGATCCACGCGGACGAAGGGGATCATGAGCGCGCCCGCAAGGCGCTGGAGGCCGGAGAAGTGCTGCCGCTCAAGACCATCCTGGAGCGTGTAGAACGTGCCTATCCCGGCCAGGTGATGGACGTGGAACTGGAGCGCGACCATGAGGACCGTAGCGAGCGCTGGATCTACAAGCTCAAGGTGTTGCGTACCGGCGGTGCCCTGATCCGGCTGAAGGTCGATGCCCGCGACGGCACGGTGCTTGGCAGCAGGGCACGGGAGCACGCCTCGGACGAACGCTCCGCGCCATCGCGCCACCACCCGTAGCCAGGAGAATGCTGATGCGCATCCTGATTGTTGAAGACGAGCCCACCCTGCAATTCCAGTTGGCGCAAAGCGTGCGCGAGGCGGGCTACGCGGTGGATGTGGCCAGCAATGGCGTGGATGGCCATTTCCAGGGCGAATCGGAAAACTACGACGCCGTGGTGCTGGACCTGGGCCTGCCGCAGATGGATGGCATCACCGTGCTGCGCAAGTGGCGCGCCGCCGGGCGCACCATGCCGGTGTTGATCCTCACCGCACGTGACGGCTGGCATGAGAAGGTCTCCGGCATCGACGCCGGCGCCGACGACTACCTGACCAAGCCCTTCCACATGGAAGAACTGCTGGCCCGCCTGCGCGGCCTGATCCGCCGCGCCGGTGGGCATGCCAGCTCGGAGCTGGTGTGCGGTCCGCTGACCATGGACATCCGCAACGGACGCGCCATCGTCGATGGCCAGGCCCTGGCGCTGACCAGCCACGAGTACCGTGTGCTGGCCTACCTGATGCACCACCGTGACGAGGTTGTGTCGCGCAGCGACCTGGTGGAGCACATCTACGCCCAGGACTATGACCGCGATTCCAACACCGTCGAGGTCTTCATCGCCCGCCTGCGCAAGAAGCTGCCAGTGGGGCTGATCACCACCGTGCGCGGCCTGGGCTACCGCCTGACGGATGGCAGTTGACGGCATGCGCATGACGCCCTCCGCGTGGCGCCAGTCGCTGCGCATCCGCCTGCTGGTGGGCACGCTGTTCTGGATTGCCGGCACCATCCTGGTGGCCGGTTGGGGCTTAAGCACGCTGTTTCGCCAGCACGTGGAGGCGCAATTCCACGCCGAGCTGCGCACCCACCTGGACCAGTTGACTGCCCAGCTCTCGCTCGGCGCGCAGGGCCGCCCGCAGCTGACCCTGCCCCTGAGCGATCCGCGCTTCGGCCGACCCTACTCCGGATACTACTGGCAGGTGGATGCCATCGGCGCGACGGGCGCCAGCATTGCGCCGGCGTTGCTGCGCTCGCGTTCGCTGTGGGACCTGGCTCTGGCCGTGCCGGATGACCTGCTGGTGGAAGGCGACATGCATGTGCACCAGATCGCAGGGCCGCAGGGCAAGCCCCTGGGCGTGGTCGAACGCAGCGTGCGCATCGACGACGGACCTGACGGCAAGCCCCACACGCTGCGCCTGCTGGTCGCTGCCGATGCCGATCTGATGGCCGATCCGGTGAGCCGCTTCAACGGCGCGCTGTGGCTGGCGCTCGGCGTATTGGGCGCCGGGCTGGTGCTGGCGGCGGTGGTGCAGGTGTCGGTCGGCCTGTTTCCCCTGCGCGCCATGCGCAAGGCGCTGACCCGGGTGCGCGCCGGGGAGACGCAGCGCCTCGAAGGCGACTTCCCCATTGAGGTCATGCCGCTGGTGGCCGAGTTCAACACCGTGCTGACGCAAAACGCCGACGTGGTCGAGCGCGCCCGCACCCACGCTGGCAACCTGGCCCACGCGCTGAAGACGCCGCTCAGCGTGCTGGCCAACGCGGCGCAGGCCAAGGAACCCCAGGGCCCGGAACTGGCGCGCCTGGTGATGGAGCAGATTGGTGTGGCGCGCCGCCAGGTCGACTACCACCTGGCGCGCGCCCAGGCCGCAGCCACCACCCGCGTACCGGGTGCCAAAACGGTGTTGCGACCGGTGGTGGAAGGCCTGGTGCGCGTCATGCAGCGCATCCATGCACAGCGGGACCTGGCCATCACCGTGCAGCCTTGGTTGCCCGCACTGGCGTTTCGCGGCGAGGCGCAGGACCTGCAGGAGATGATGGGCAACCTGCTGGATAACGCCTGCAAATGGGCGGGGCATCGGGTGGAGATCCATGCCCGCGCCGATGGCGTCACCGTCATCCTGACGCTGGACGACGATGGTCCGGGGCTGGATGCGCCGCAGCGCGATGTGGTGATGCGCCGCGGCGTTCGCGCAGACGAACAGGTGCCGGGCTCGGGGCTGGGGCTGGCCATCGTCGATGATCTGGCGCGGCTTTACGGTGGACGGGTGGAGCTGCAGGATTCGCCGCTGGGCGGCTTGCGCGCGGTGTTGACGCTGCCGGCGGTGGCGTGAGCGACCGGTAGAATCCGGCGCTCCACGCCATGCGAGCCTGGGCTTGCATCCGCGCTGGCCCCATGGAATGGTGGCATGGGCCAAGCCGGGCGCATCACAACACAAGAAGACAGAAAAGGATACTGCAATGCCGCCGCCAATTGTCCGCCCCCGCTATTCGCAGACGCTTTTTTTCGGTTATGGGGCGTTGCTGATCCTGATCGTCATGGTGGGCGGCTGGCTGGTGGTTGACTTTTCCCGGGAAGCAGACCGCATCGCCGGTGAGGCCTCCCGAATGGCGGTGCAGAAGGCCCAACTGATGAGCCGTTCGTTCGGCGACACCTTCCTGGCAACGGACTACGTGCTGCGCGATGTCATCGGCCACACGGACCTGGCCCGGGATCTTGCCTACCCATCGTCCCGGCCGGATACCACCAAGCGGCTGGAGGCGCTGCTCAAGCAAAAGGTTGCCACCGTGGCGGGCCTGGAGGACCTGGTGCTGCTCAACGGCGATTGCGTCTTCGTGGCAGTGGGCAATTTCCCGTTGCGCGGCACCCGGAGCCGGCAGCGTTTCTGTGATTCAGCCCGTGTGGAGCCCGGGCAGAGTCTGCACATCCAGTACATGCCCCGGGAGAAATCGGCTTCCAAGCGCCCGGTGGTGCTCATGTCACGCACGGTGGGCTCGCCCGATGGGGTGCTGCTGGGCGCGGCCATGGCGGTGATCGACCTGCAATACACCCAGCAATGGATTGGGGCCTTTGAGGTCGGTCAGGACGATGTGTTGACGCTCGTGGACAGCGAAGGCACCCTGCTGGCGCGCAATCCGCATCAGGCCGAAGCGCTGGGGCGCCATACCTCGGCACCGCCCGGGCAACCGGGGTTTGCCGAGATTGGCAGCACTGCGGCCTTCACGTCCACTTCGCCGATTGACGGGCGTCAGCGCATCTTCGGCCTGAGCAGGCTGGAGCGCTTCCCGTTCATTGTCATCGTCGGGTTCGACCGGGCGCGCACGCTGGCCGGCTGGCAGCGGCGCGCCTGGCAGTTTGCCATTGGCTTTGTCGCGCTGGCCCTTTGGTCCGTGGTGGCATTGCGGGCACACCTGGTGGCGCTGCGCCAGGGCGAGCGCATGCGCCTGCTGGCCATTACCGATGCGCTGACAGGCATTGCCAATCGCAGGCAGATCATGGGGATCGGCAACCGGGAGTTTCACCGGGCCAGGCGCCATGGGCGCGCGCTGTCGGTGCTGATACTGGACATCGACAAGTTCAAGTCCATCAATGACCGCTGGGGGCACCCCACGGGGGACCGTGTCATCCAGGATCTGGCCCGGGTGATGGTGGCTGTCGTGCGCGTCCAGGACACGGGCGCCCGCCTGGGCGGCGAAGAGTTCGCCGTTGTGCTGCCAGAAACCGATGCCGCCGGTGCGTGGGAGATTGCCGAGCGCCTGCGCTTGGCGGTCGAGTCGACGGACGTGGCCCGGGCGGAAGATGGCACCGCCGTGCGCTTCACCACCAGCATCGGTGTGGCCACGCTGGTGCCGGCCGATGCATCGTTTGATGCCATGTTGCAGCGCGCCGACCGGGCGCTTTACCGGGCCAAGGACGGTGGGCGCAACCGTTCGGTTGTGGCGGATGCCTAGCCCTCGTGTTTATTGGATTTGCAGCTATTTATTTTGTAGCACATCGGCCAACATCGCGCTGTCCACATTGCCACCGCTGAGCGCCAGCCCCACGGTCTGGCCGGCCAACTGGGCGCGCTCCTGCATCGCAGCGGCATAGGCGGCGGCACCGGCGCCCTCGGCCACGTTGTGGGTGCAGGCAAAGAGGTCGCGCATGGCCTGGGCGATTTCGGCATCGGTGACCTGCACGATGTGGTCGATGTTGCCGTGCAGGATGGCCAGCGCCTCGGCGTCCGCCACGCGGCAAGCCATGCCGTCGGCCAGCAGCGTGGTCACTGGCGCTTCGACGATACGTCCCGCGGCCAGCGAGTCGGCATAGGTGGTGGCGTGGGCGCTGACCACGCCGACGATGCGCGCCTGGTGGCCCAGCGCGCGTTTGGCGGCAATGGCCGAGCAGGCGCCCGAGCCCTGGCCAATCGGCACGTAGACCACATCCAGATCGGGCACCGCCTTGAACAGTTCCCACCAGTAGGTGGCCACGCCGCGCAGCAGGTTGACGTGGAAGCTGGGCACCATGTGGGCGCCGCGCTGTGCGGCCAACTGCATGGCGAATTCGCGGCTCTCCTGGAAGTCGGCGCCGTGTTCGATCAGCGCCACGCCCAGCGCACGCATGGCGGCGTTTTTCTCGGTGGAGTTGCCGTGTGGCACGACGATGGTGCAGGGCACGCCGTGGGCGCGCGCCGCCCAGCCAATGCTCTGGCCATGGTTGCCGCGCGTGGCGCTGATGACCTCGCTTGGCAGGCTGCCGCCTTTAGCCAGTTGGTCGAAATAGGTCAGGCCGCCGCGGATCTTGAACGCCCCCACCGGCGTGTGGTTCTCGTGCTTGAGCCAGCAGGTGGCACCCAGCTTGGCGCTGAGCTGGCCCCAGGTGTATTGCGGGGTGGCCGCAAATTCGCGGTAGACCACTTGGGCGGCGTCTTCGATGTCGTGCAGGGTGGGCAGGTTCATGGTGTGGTGATCTCGATCAGGCCTTTGGGGGTTTGCAGGGTGGCGGTCAGGTGGGCCGGGCCGTCGCTGATGGGGATGCACGCCTCGGTCAGACCCATCGCCTGCCAGGCTTGGCGCAACGCGGTGGCCTCTGGGTGGTGCACGTGCAGGCTCTGCAGCGTGATGCCGCTCTCGGGCATGCGGTCCACGGGGTGCGTTCCGTCCCACTGGATCAGCGTGGGCAGGCAACCATCGAACAGGCGCAGGCCATCGTCGCGCGCTGTGATCTGCCACTCCAGCAGTCCGGCAGGCGTCTGGCGTGAGGCGCGCAGGATTGGGCCACGGTCGATGCCTTGCCATGCGAGCTCTACGCTGGCAGCACGGATGTCGGCCACGCTCGCCACCCAGTGGATCAGGCACGGGCCGTGTTGCGCCACATGTGCCTGCAGCACCGGGTCGTCCATGTCAAACCAGCGCCTAGGCCCCGTAGATAGTGCGTGAGCAGCTCCTGGATTGATAGCAATGATTTCCAGATAGGCACGTGGGTGGCTTGCCGCGGCGATGTTCAGCAGCCGGTTGTGCGTGCCCATCAGCGGGTGCTCGCCGCCGGGGCCGGGCGTCACACCCAGCGTGGTTTCGCACCAGGCCGCGCCCTGCTCCAGGCTGGCGGCCATGACGACCAGGTGATCGACAGTCATCGTGCGCCTAGAGCGTGACCGAGCCGTCCACGCAGGTGACGGATTCGCCACCGACCCAGACCTGGCCGCTGGCATCGCGGCTCAGTTGCACGCGCCCGGCGCGGTCCAGGCAGGTGCCCTGGCTGGCGGTGTAGGTGGTCGGCGCGTAGCCGTCGGCCATCAGCCACTGGGCCAGACTGGCGTTGAGGCTGCCGGTGACCGGGTCCTCGATGATGCCCACCGGCGCGGCAAAGGCGCGCACCTCGACGCTGGGCGCATCCGTGTGAACAAAGGCGCGGGCCTCGCGGTTGGAGCGGGCAATCAGCGCCGGGGCTGCCTCGGGCACCTCTTCGACGGCGACCACGCCCACCTTGATGCCCAGGTTCTTCAGCGCCAGGTGGTCGGGCTGCAGACCGAGCACGGTCTGCACGCTGTCGAGCAGCAGGCCCAACCAGACCGGGCCGTTGTCCAGCGTCTGTGCGGCAATGACCTGCTGCGACTTGAGGCCCAAGGCCTGGGCAATCAGCGCCAGTTGCGAGGGGCTGGGTGCGCTGCGCTTGAGCGGCGGCGCGGCAAAGGCGAGCTGGCCAACCGCATTGCGAATCTGTACCAGGCCCACGCCGCACTCCTGCACGATGGTTTGTACGCCTGCGGCTCCTGCCTTGGCGCGCGGCTTTCCACCGGCCTGCAGCCAGGCATGGCAGGTGCCCAGCGTGGGGTGGCCGGCAAAGGGCAGTTCGGTACCAGGCGTGAAGATGCGCACGCGGTAGTCGGCACCACCGGCTGCGCCCTCAGGCGTGGGTGGCAGCACAAAGCTGGTCTCCGACAAATTGGTCCAGCGGGCAAAGTGCTGCATCTGCGCGTCGGACAGGCCTGTCCCATCCAGTACCACGGCCAGCGGGTTGCCGTAGTACGGGGTGGCGGTGAAGACGTCGACTTGTTTGAAAGGGCGTTGCTGCATGGCGGGCTTGGGACTCTTTGGCTAGGTATTCATGAAAGGGCAATGTCCAGCACACCGCGTGCAGCGGGGCGCTGCTGCAGCGCGTGGAACCAGCGCTGCACATGGGGGTAGGCCGGCAGTTCCTGGCGCTGCACGCCAACGGCTTCGAACAGGTGGCTGGGCATGCCCCACCAGCGGTGCATTTCGCAGCCCAGCGGAATGTCGGCCATGCCAAATGCGTCGCCGCCCAGGTAGGCGCGGTGTTGCAGGTGGGCCTCCAGCATGGCCAGCAGCGGTTCGGTGGCCGCCACCGACTGGCGCACCAAGTCCGCGTTGCGTGCCTCGGGCGCCGTGCGCACCAGTTGGATGAAGGCCTGGCCGCCGGCGCGGTTGAACGTGGTCTGCTGCCAGTCCATCCAGCGCTCGGCGTCAAAGCGGGCGCGCAGGTCGGTAGGGTACAGGCCCTGCGCCTGGCCGTACTGGGCGCACAGGTAGCGCACGATGGCGTTGGACTCCCACAGCACAAAGTCGCCGTCTTCCAGCAGCGGCACCAGTGCATTGGGGTTCTTCTGCAGGTACTCGGGCGTGGTGGTCACGCCAAAGGCGGCGCCGGCATCGGTGCGCTGGAAGTCCAGCCCCAGCTCCTGCGCGGCCCAGACGGCCTTGCGCACATTGAGCGAGCTGATGCGGCCCCAGAGGTGAATGATGTGGTCCATGTCTAGCGCGTGCGGAATTCGGCAATGGCGGCGGCCAGCGCGGCCACGCCGGTGCGGATTTCATCGACGTTGGGCGTCACGAAGGACAGGCGCATGGTGCGCGCATCGCCATGGTCGTTGTAGAAGGCCGCGCCCGGCACAAAGGCCACGCCCTTGTCCACGGCCAGTGGCAGCAGTTCCTGCGCGTTCATGCCCTCGGGCAGGCGTGCCCACAGGAACATGCCGCCATCCGGCGTGTTCCAGGTCACGTCGCCGGGCATGTCCTTGGCCAGCGCCGCCAGCATCGCGTCGCGTTGGGTCTTGTACAGTGCGCGGATGGTGGGAATGTGGCGGTCCAGGAAGCCGTCTTTCATGACCTCGGTGATCATGCGCTGGTTGAAGCCGGGGCTGTGCAGGTCGGCCGCCTGCTTGGCCTGCAGCAGCTTGGGGAAGATGGCCTTGGGCGCCACCAGGAAGCCCATGCGCAGGCCCGGCGCCAGCACCTTGGAGAACGAGCCCAGGTAGATGCAGCCCTCGGGGTTGCGGGCGGTCAGGGGGGCGGGGGGCTCCTTGTCAAACCACAGATCGCCGTAGGGGTTGTCCTCGATCAGCGGCAGACCCAGTTCGGCGGCCTTGGCCACCAGCGCGGCCCGGCGCGACTCGCTCATGGTGCGGCCGGTGGGGTTCTGGAAGTTGGGCAACACGTAGAGAAAGCGGGCCTTGTCGGCACCGGAGCCAACCTTGCTCGCCAGGTCGGCAATGTCCACGCCTTCGTCGTCGCTGGCCACGCTGTCGATCACCGGCTCCATCGGCGTGAAGGCCTGCAGGGCGCCCAGGTAGGTAGGGGTTTCGACCAGCACGCGGCTGCCCGAGTCGATCAGGATCTTGGCCACCAGGTCCAGGCCTTGTTGCGAACCGGTGGTGATCAGCACCTGGGCGGGGTCCACATCCCAGGGCAGGCGGTCTGCCACCATTTTCACCAGCGGGCCAAAGCCTTCGCTGGCGGCGTATTGCAGCGCGGCCTGGGGCTCGGTGGTCAGGACCTGGTTGCAGGCGGCGGTGAACTCGGCAACGGGAAAGGTCTTGCTCGATGGCAGGCCGCCGGCGAAGCTGATGATGCCGGGCTTCTCGGTGACTTTGAGGATTTCGCGGATTACCGACGGATTCATGCGCGCGGCGCGGCGGGCCATGGTCCAGGGTGTGGCGGTGGGTAGGTCGTTTGGTTTCATGGTGGCGGGGCCCTCTTGTTATGGTGAGTCGGGAGTGTCGTTGATGAAAGGAAAAACTGCTAGCGCACCGGCATCTTCTTGCCGGCAAAGACGGTGGCAATGACGGCCAGGCCAAAGCCCACCGTCACCGCGTCCAGGTGTTCGCCCAGCAGCGGCACGGCAAACAGCATGCTCAGAAAGGGCTGCACCAGTTGCACCTGGCTCACGCGCACCGTGCCGCCCAAGGCCAGGCCGCGGTACCAGGCAAAGAAGCCCAGCCACATGGAGAACACCGCCAGGTAGGAAAAGCCCAGCCAGGCGCTGGTGGCCAGGGGCGCTTGCGGCCAGGTCCAGGCAGCCAGCGGCAGGGTCAGCGGCAGGGCCATCACCAGCGCCCAGCAGATCACGTGTTCCGGCTGCATGTGGTGCGACAGGCGGGCACCATAGCCGTAGCCCACGGCGGCGCACAGCATGGCTGCCAGTAGCAGCACATCGGCCAGCGCCAGGCCGCCGCCAGAGGTATTGGGGCCGGCGCGCAACATTGCAAACCCCACCACCAGCGCACTGCCCACGGCGGCACACAGCCAGAACCCCAGAGACGGCCGCTGGCGATGCAGCAGCGCGCCCACGGCGGCGGTGGCCAGTGGCAGCACACCGACGATGACGCTGGCGTGCACTGCCTCCACATGGCGCATGGCCACCGAGGTCAGCACCGGGAATCCGAACACCACGCCACCGGCCGTGATGGCCAACGGGAGCCAGTCGCCGCGCGCTGGCAGCGGCGCGCGGGTGGCGATCAGCAAAAGCGCCGACAAGACACCGGCCACCACGGCGCGGCCGAAGGCAATGAAGAAGCCCGACATCTGCGGCGCGTCCGCCGTGCCCACCGCCAGCCGTGTCATTGGCAGCGTCACCGAAAAGATGGCGATGCCCAGCAGGCCCAGCCATAGGCCCCGGGTGAGTGAATGGGTGTTGGTGTGTGTGGTTGTCATAGGGCCAGCATCCACAGGGCGGTGATGAAGAGCACCGCGGCCATGCCGCGGTTGAACCAGATCAGGCGCTGACCCGTGCCCATGGGGCCAGCCAGCCAGGTGCGCAGCAGGGAGCCCGCCAGGGCATAGCTGCAGTTGCTGGCAAAGGCGTATACCAGCATGACGGGCACCACGAACGCCAGGCGTTGCATGGCGTCGGCATGGCCAGTGATCCAGCCGCCCACAATCGCCAGTGCCAGCATCCAGGCCTTGATGTTGACGAACTGCAGCGCCACACCCTGCCAGAAACCCACGTTCAGGCGGGATGCGTCGGCTTCGCCCAACTGGCGGGCTTGGGACAGTTTCCAGGCCAGCCACAGCAGGTAGGCCACTCCGGTCAGTTTGACGGCCCAGTTCAGCAGCGGCAGGGCCACCACCAGCGCGCCAAGACCGAGGGCGCAGACCAGCAGCAGGGCGCTCCAGCCCACCGGCACGGCGCAGACAAAGGGCAGCGCGTGCCGAAATCCCCGATTCGCCGCCAAGGCGGTGGACAGGGTGGTGTTGGGCCCGGGCGAGAAGCTCATGGCCGTTGCCAACACCAGTAATGCGGATAACTCTTGCCAGTTCATGCTTCCCACTCTATAGTCGAAACCAGCACAGAGGCAGTACAGTTTGGCACATCAAAATGTGATCTGTATTGCTTGCAGGGGCAACACAGAAGTGAATCACCCACCTGAGAGTCCGCCATGTTGATGAAGACCGCTTCGCAGTCGCTCACCGAGCAACTGTGCACCCGTTTTGCCGAGCGCATCCGCACCCGCCTGTTGGCGCCGGGCGCGCGCCTGCCGTCGGTGCGCCAGTGCGCCCAGCAGCAGGGCGTGAGCCCGTCCACCGTGGTGGCGGCCTACGACCAGTTGCTGGCCCAGGGCTTGGTCGAGGCCCGCAAGAACCGCGGTTTCTTTGTGCGGGAACAGGCGCAAGCCCTCGAAAAGAGTGCGCAGGGCGCTAGCAATTCAATAGCATCGCCCGATCCACGGGGCGGCTTCCAGGCACAGCACGTTCCGGTCAACGCCACCGCGCTGATCCGCGGCATGTTCCACGGCAGCTCGGACCGGCCACAGCCCGGCATGGGTGTGTTCCCGGCAGACTGGCTGGAAACGTCCTTCATGCCCGCTGCCGTGCGCCGGGTCACCGGCAAATGGTCGCTGCAGTCGCTGTCGCTGCAGTACGGCGAGCCGGCCGGGGATGCCGGGCTGCGCCAGGCACTGTCACAGAAGCTGGTCGCGCACAATGTGCACGCCGCACCGGCACAGATCGTGACCACCGTGGGTGCCACCCATGCGCTGGATATTGTGAGCCGCACGCTGCTGCGTGCTGGCGACTATGTCATGGTGGAGGAACCCGGCTGGGCCATCGAGTTCGCCCGCTTGGCGGCCTTGGGCATGCGCATCCTGCCCGTGCCGCGCCGTGCCGACGGGCCGGACCTGGAGGTGATGGCGCGCTACTGCGAATTGCACAGCCCCAAGTTGTTTGTGAGTGTCAGCGTGTTCCACAACCCCACCGGCTACTGCCTGACGCCGGGCAGTGCCCACCGCGTACTGCAACTGGCCAATACGCACAACTTCCACATCGTCGAGGACGATACCTACAGCCACATCGCACCCGACCATGCCACGCGCCTGTGCGCGCTGGATGGCCTGCAGCGCACCATCTACGTGAGCGGCTTTGCCAAGATCCTGGCACCGGGGTGGCGTGTGGGCTTTCTGGCCGCGTCGCCCGCGTTGGTGGAGGCCTTCATCGATACCAAACTGCTGGCCACGCTGACCACGCCCGCGCTCTTGGAAAAGGCGCTGGCCTGGTGCATCGACCAGGGCCAGTTGCGCCGCCACGCCGAGCGCATCCGCACCCGGCTGGACCAGGCGCGCGGGCGCAGCGTCAAGCTGGCGCTGGCCCACGGCTGCACATTCGCCACGCCGCCGGCCGGCCTGTTTGGCTGGGTCGAAACCGGGGTGGACACCGACGCGCTGTCCCAACGCATGCTGGACGAGGGCTACCTGCTCGCCCCCGGCGCGCTGTTCCACGCCGAGCGCCAGCCCAGCACGTTGATGCGCATCAACTTTGCGACCACGCAGGACGCGCAGTTCTGGGATACGTTTGAGCGGTTGCGGGCGGAGCAGTAGGGCAACGGCAGGTCATCTGGCAGCGGGTTCCGTCGACGCGGGTGCCTTCACCAGGCGCTGCACCAACCGGCGCGCAACCGGTGCCACCAGCAGTACCAGTGGAAAGGCAATCAGCCAAGCCATGAGCCACGCACCCATCCACGTTGGCACGAAGTGCGGTCCCGTGCCGGACGCTCGAAGGGTTGAGACCCCGGATATGACCAGCGACATGAGCCCCGAAAGGATGAGCCCAAAAAAGTGCGGGGGCAAAGCGGGCGGGGAGCATCAAATCACCTCCTCGACTTGCTCGGTCATCCGCGCCAGAACGCTGGCGAAATTTTGACCGAAGGCCTCGGCCGTGCGCACGTCACCCGGCGCATAGGTTTGCCCGGCTGCAGAGTGGCCAGCCTGCGCCATCATGCCCGTCCACGAACCGAGCCGGTTCAGGGCCTGGTCGTACGGGACTCCACTGTGTTGTTCCGGAAGAAAGGGATTGCCCACCCAGATCATTCCATGCTGCATGGAGAACGTGAACATGGACAGCAGCGTGGTCTGCTTGTCACCCGACGGAAGCGCCGAAACGGTGAACCCGCAGGCGAGTCTGCCCTTGAGTTGCTGGGTACGCCAGAGCCGTCCCGTGGAGTCCATAAAGGCCTTGAACGGACCGCTGACGCCACCCAGATAAGTGGGCGATCCCCATACAAAGCCGTCGAAATCCAGAAGTTGATCCGGAGCGCTGGTGATGCTGTCGGCCTGGATCAGGCGGACATCGATGCCGGATACGCTTTGCGCTCCGGTCACTACGTGGCGGGCAAAGTGTTCGGTATTGCCATGCCCACTATGGAAGATCACTGCAATTTTTTTCATGGTTACTTTCTCCTGTGAAGGGGTTGGAAATGGCCGGGGCTCAAGCCCCGGCGAGAGAGGAAATCGAGAGCGCGGCGGCATACAGACCCGCCCCGAAGATCGTGTGGTTGCCCAAGCTCTTGAGACAGTTCAAGACAGGTGTCCTGGTTCGGGAGGACGCCATTCCCGACCCCATGGCCGGTTGCATGACAAACAGCGGAAGGACCACCGTCCCCATGCCAACCAGCAATGCCGGGGCCAGCGTGGGCGAACGCATCCATTCCAGACCGACCACGCTGACCAGCAGCAGGGAAAAGGTGACGCCGGTGGCGTAGTGGACGGCCCAGCCGAGTGCACGTTCGCCCCGTATGGGCGGCGCCTGCGCGATGGTGGTGTGCGCCCACCGGCCGTGCGGCATGTGTCCGACCCAGCGTCCAAGCAGGGCGAAGTTGAGCGTGGGTACGCCCAGGGACTGGAGCAGCAACAGCCACAGATCCATCAAGGCGGTTGCCCCGAGTCCGATGGCGACAGCCCGCAGAATGGTTGCGTCGAAGAGCGTCATAGTGTGCCTTTCCGGTTGACAAATTGATGCGTGGAAAGCAGTATGCAAACTCAAGTCAACTTGAGGTCAAGGCATTTTTTCAATATGGATATTTCCGAGGTTTCCAAACGATCAGGCCTGCCGGCATCGACGCTGCGGTACTACGAAGAGCGGGGATTGATTGCTTCCGTGGGCCGTCAGGGATTGCGGCGACGGTTTGATCCGGGCGTGCTGGAGCAGCTCGCCCTGATATCACTGGGCCAGGCGGCCGGATTCACGCTGGACGAGATTTCGCAGATGTTCTCTGCGGACGGGCGCCCCAGCATTGACCGTGCAATGCTGGCGTCCAAGGCCGATCAGATCGACGCCATGATCACCCGGCTGCACGCGATGAGCGACAGTCTGCGCCATGCCGCCAAGTGTCCAGCGCCGAGTCATATGGAATGCCCGTCGTTTCGCCGCCTGTTGAAGGCTGCTTCCACGGGAGTCTTGGGGGCAACGCAAGGCAAGAGCGGCGGAAAGACCCGATGAGTCCGACGGGCAGCCCTGATGCGGTCGCCTGGCGTCCAGGGGCTCCAGGCGGATGCTACAACGCAGCCAGGGTCCGCAGCAGTGCCCGGTTCACCGCATCGGCGGGCTGCGCATGGCCCTTGCAGACCTCACGGATCATGCGCGTGTTGCCCGACTCCAGTGCGGCGGCAACCTCCAGCCAGGGGGCGTAGGGGCCGCTCTGCCCGACCACTGCCGAGGCAATGCGCCCGGGCAGTGGCAGGCGGTGGATGGCGGCACCCAGTGATTCGCCCAGCAGCAGGTCCAGTTGTGAGAGCAGTCCGCACAGGAAGACCTCGCGCCGCAGCTCGTCTTCAGCTCCGGCGTTGGACAGTTGCTCCATGATGTGCGCCCGCACGACCATGCCGGTGCGGATGGGTGCCAGATTCAGGTCACTGCTGGCATGGGGCAACTGTGCGGTCAGCCAGGAGCGCAGTTGGGAGTAGCCCATCACCATCAACCCCTGGCGCACGCTGCTGACCTCGGTGCGGGCGCCCAGGTGGGCGGAGTTGGCGTAGCGCAGAAAACGGTAGGTCAGCAGCGGCTCCTCGCCCAGACGCTGCTCCAGCGCCTCCAGCGATTCATCCGCCTCCGACGCCTTGAGCAGTTCATGGATGCGCTGGTGGGAAGGCTGGATCAGGCGGAACCGGTAGGCATGCAGGATCTCTTCCGATGGCCAGCCGGCCACGCCCCAGGCGCCCTGGCGGTCCAGTGCGTGCTCTACCAGTGCCTGGCTGGCCAGCCCCTGGTAGAGGCTGCCGGCGACGACCGGGCTTTGCCCGGCCCGGGGGGAGCCCATGCCGCCATCTTGCCGCTGGCGCAGGGACACCCGCAGCGCCTCCAGCGCCTCATGCGGGGTGAGTGTGCGCAGGGTCTTGTGGAACCAGGCTTCGGTGTGTGGCGCCGGTGCATGCCCCGCAGCGCCGCTCCAGACCAGGGGCCAGCCGCGTTGGTGGGCCTGGCGCACCTGCGCCGCAAACGCGGCATCGCCCAGCCAGGTGTCCTGTACCTCGATCCACACGCCGCGCGTGGGCGCGTGGTTGAGCAGATCGCCCAGCAGACTGGCCGACTGCACGTGCAGCAGCAGCGTGGGGGCCGTGATGGGCCACAGGTTCGAGATGGCTTCCAGCAGGTGATGCGCATCAACCGCGCTGCTGCCGGCAGGGGCCACGAACAGCCGCACGGCGGCGCAGCGGCGTTTCTGGTTCCAGATCAGCTCATACCCGAGAGTGATGCTGCCAAGGACCGAAGTGACCATGGTGTGGGCCAGCCGCAGCCAGCCTCAGCTGATGAAGTTGAACAGCGACAGCTTCTGTACCTGTGCGTACGACTGCAGGGCCGCCTGGTAGCCGGTCTGCTGGTTCTGGAAGTCGGACACGCCCTTGACCATGTCCAAATCTTCGGCGCGCGAACGGTCACCTTCCACCTGGATGCTGCGCTTGTCCTGGTTGGCGCTGATGCGGTCGGCCCGGTTCAACAGGTCGCCAGCCTGGCCGCGTGCGGAGGATATCTGCGACATGCCGAGGTCGATGTTGTTGAGTGCCTGGCCGACGGCCTGCATGGCCGCATTGCTGTCAGTCGCGTTGCCGATGCCGCGGATGGCGTCGTCCAGCACGCTGAAGACGCTGGGCTTAGGGTCGATCGACATGACGTCGCCCACGACCGGTGCGCCCTGGATGCTCAGGGACAGGCCCGGTATCTGCGTTACCGCAATGTTGGCTGCGGTATTGCTGGGGTAGCTGGCCGTGCCGCTGAACGGGCCCGTGACGTTGGGGTTTTCCGCGATGTCATAGGTGACCGTGGTTGTGCCCGGAACGCTGGTGGTGTCCACGCCGGTGATGCTGATGGCGTAGGCCGAGCCGCTCACCAGGGCCGGGTTGGTCAACGTGACACCGCTGGTGCGGATCTCGTGGGCGGGTGCGGTCACATTGCTCAGCGTGACGTTGTAGACGCCATCGCGCGCCGGCAGGTGCATGAATGCGCGGTCACCGTCCAGCGCATAGGGGATGGAGACTTCGTTGCTCGCCACCTGCCCCGGCAATCCGGCGAATGTGTAGTCCTGTGGCAATGCCTGCGGACCGACGAAGGGCGCCAGGGCGCTGCCCAGGGCGCTGAACAGCGGCAGGCCGTTGGTGTCCTTGCGGTTGGCCATGGCAAAGATCTGGTCGCGGTAGCCACTGAGCTGGTCGGCGATGGACTTGCGTTCCAGCGCGGTGTGGGAGGCATTGCCGGCGGTGGCCGCCAGTTCGCGGAAGTTTTGCAGCGCGTCATTGACGTCGGCCAGCGTGCTCTCGGCCTGGGCGATGGAATTGCGCTGGGACTCCAGTGCGCGTTGATCGGTCTGGATGCGGGCCAGGCGCGTAATGGCGCGTTCGGCCTGTGCGGCGCCGGTGGGATCGTCGCTGGCGCGAACCACCTTCTTGCCCGAGGTCAGGTTTTCCTGCAGGCCCGCCAGCGAGGACTGGCGGTCCATGATGTTGCGCAGGGCGGTGTCGTAGGCGTTGGCGGTACCCAGTCGTGAGAATGATGTCATGGTGGCAACTCCCGTTCACCCGCGATCAGCGGGCCAGGTTCTGGATCAAGGTGTCAAAGATAGTCTGCGCGACCTGGATCATCTTGGCCGATGCCTGGTACGCCTGCTGGTATTGCAGCAGGCTGGCGGCTTCCTCGTCCAGATTGACCCCGGACACACCGGCGCGATCACGTTCCACATTGGTCGCAATCGAGGCCGATACCTGTGCGGCGTAGTCAGCGCTCTGTGTGCGGATGCCAACCTGCGAGATCAGGCCTGCGTAGCCATCCGTCATGGCCGCGCCGTCGAACATGGCCTTGTCCCGAAGGTCCATCATGGCTGTCGCATTGCCCGCCGAAATGGAGGGATAGGCATTGGCGTTGACCGTGACGGTGTCACCGGTCTTGGGCGTGCCTTGCAGGGTCAGTGACCAGTCGGACAGCGGTGGCGTGGCGGGCACGGTGGCCTCGATGGCCTGTCCGGGTGTGTAGGTGAACACCGTGGCGCCCTGGTCGCTGCGGGTATAGGTGTTGGAGCCGGTGAAGGTGATCACCACGCCTAGCGACGCGGGTGACGGCGGGTTGCTGCGCGTGATCAGGGAGGTCTGCTGCAGGCTGCCGGTATTGGCGGAGCCCAGGGTGGCGGCCACCGGGCTGGCGACGGCCAGCGCACGCGGCGTGGAGAACACGCTGGTCACATTGCTGGCCGAAGTGGAGTAGGGCTTGATCAGAAAACGGTCGCCGGGCGCCGCGCCACCGGCCTGCGCAATGTCCAGACCGTCAATGGTGATGGAGTTGGTTGGCGACAACGACGTGTCGAATGTCGTCACCTGGCCATCGGAGCGGCGGGTGACGGTACCCGTTGTGGCGCCGGTGTACTGGATCTCGTAGTCGGACGCCGCGAATTTGGTGGTGTCGGCAACACTGAGGGTCAGCGTGGCCGAGCCCGTATTCATGACCGCGGGCGCCTGCGGGGTCAGGACGTTGCTGTTGCCAAAGACCGTGGGGCTGAACAGGTTGCCGCCCACGTTGCCGTCCAGATCGAGGCCCAGCTTGTGCTGGTCATTCATCGCGGTGGTGGTGGCCAGGGTCAGGCGCCCCAGCAGGTTGCGGCCTTCGTTCAGGTCCTGGTTCTGGAAGCGCAGCAGGCCCGAAACCTCGCCACCGCCCAGCGCGTTCTCGTCAAGTGTCAGCGGTTTGCCGGCCCGCATGACCGCGAGTTTGCTGGTGCGCGAGTCGCCATAGTCGTCCTTGACGATGGACACCGTGGACGCCCTGTTTCCCAGCACCAGCTCCTGGCTGCCGGCAATGTACAGGCCCACCGTTCCATCGTCGGCATTGACCGAGGTGGTCTGCACGTACTGATTGATTTCCTTGATCAACTGGTCGCGCCGGTCCAGCAGGTCGTTGGGCGGTTGACCGCTGCCGTTGGTGCGGGCGATCTGGTCGTTGACGGCGGCAATGCTCTGCGCCAGACTGTTGATGGTGTTGACCTTCTGGTCCAGCTCCTGGGCCACGCCGGCCTGCAGGTCGTCCAGTTGCTGGGATGCGGCGCGCATGCGGGACGCGGTTTCGTCGATGCGGGTCAGCACCACGGTGCGCGCCGTCATGTCCGTCGGCGCATTGGCGACGTCGGAGAAGGCGTTGAGCATGTCGCTGATCGATGCGCCCAGCCCCTGCGTGCCCCCTTGGAAAATGCCTTCCAGCTGGCGCAGCTTGTCGGCGCGGGTGGCATCGGCGGACTGCGTGGAAGCCGCCAGCGTGGACTGGCGCGTCAGGAATTCGCTGAAGTTGCGCTGGATGGACTGTACGGTGACGCCCTGGCCGACATAGCCGGAGCTGGAGTACTGGCCCGGCACGGTAGCCAGCACCACCTTTTGTTTTGAATAGCCCGCGGTATTGACGTTGGCAATGTTGTTGCCGGCGGTTTGCAGGGCGGCCTGGTTGCTCTGCAGGGCGCGGGTTCCGACGTTGAGTAAGCTTCCCATGGTGATCCCCGATTAGGCCTGCGCGCGACGGATCTGCAGTGTCGTGTTGATGGCCCGGCTGAGCTTGGCGGCGTATTCCGGATCGGTGGCGTAGCCGGCCTTCTGCAGACCCGTGGCAAATGCCTGGGCAGACCCGGTTTGCTCGCGCGCCTTGGCGTACCGTGGGCTTTCCGAAATCATGCGGGCGTAGTCCTTGAAGGAGTCGGCATAGTTGTCGTAGGCCCGAAAGCGGGCGACCCGCTTCTGCGCGACACCGTTGACGTATTCCGTGGTGACCACGTCGGCAGTCTTGCCGGTCCAGCCTGCTCCGGCCTTGATGCCGAAGAGGTTGTGGGATGGCGCTCCGCCCTTGACCTTGATTTCGTGTTTGCCCCAGCCGGTTTCGTGACCGGCCTGGCCGAGCATGAAGCCAGCCGGAATGCCCGTGGCGCGCTCGATTTCATTGGCAACCTGCGAGTGTTGCTGGACAAAGTTCGACTGGCTTTCGGTTGGTGCGCGGCTGGTCTTGCTGCCTGCGGTGGCCGATGGCGCGGAGTCCGAGAGTCTCTGGGACCTGACCGTGGTCGCCGGGTTGAGGTTCTTGCCCGTGGCTGCGCCGGCATCGGCTGCAGCGGTGCCCATCTGGCGGCTGAGCTGCAGCGCGATCATGTCGGCCAGCCCGCCCGGCTGACCGGACATCTGCACGGCAAACTGCTGATCCAGCAGGTCGGTACCGAGGTCACCCCCCGGGCTGTCGAGCATGCCGGACTTCATGGTGGCCTCGCGCATGCTCTTCATTAGCTCGCGCATGAACAGGGATTCGAACTGCTTGGCCGTCTCCTTGATGGCAGCCGGACTGCTTTTGCCGGCCTCCATCTTGAGCGCACCCAGCGACTGGGCATCGGCCGCCAGCGCCTGCGAGTTGGAAATGGATCCGTAGCCCATGTCAGATCACTTCCAGTTCCGCATTCAGTGCGCCGGCCGACTTGATGGCCTGCAGGATGGCCAGCAGGTCCTGGGGCGTGGCGCCCAGTGCGTTGAGTGCCTTGACCACGTCGGTCAGCTGTGCGGCGGCGGGCAACTGGATGAGTTTGCCGGCATCCTGCTTGATCTCGATGTTCGATTTCTCCGCCACCACGGTCTGGCCGCCGGTGGACAGGGCATTGGGCTGGCTGATGACCGGCGTGGAGCTGATGCTGATGGACAGGTTGCCGTGGGCGATGGCGCAGGCGCCCAGGGACACGGCCTGGTTCAATACGATGGAGCCGGTGCGGGCATTGATGATGACCTTGGCCGCAGCCACGGTGGCCTGGACCGGCAGTTCCTCCAGCTCCGCCAGGAAGCTGATCCGATCATTGGGGTTGGTGGGGGCCGTCACCTGCACGGTGCGCCCATCCAGTGCCTGCGCTACGCCTTGACCGAATTGCTGGTTGATGGCCTGCGCCACCTTGCGCGCGGTCTGGAAGTCCGAGGCGTTGAGACTGAGGTTGACGCTGGGGCCTTCCTGCAGGGCGGTGGGTACTACGCGTTCAACCTGTGCGCCGTCAGGGATGCGCCCGGCACTCAGATGGTTGACCGTGACCTTGCTGCCACCGGCAGCGGCGCCGGCACCGGCGACGATCAGGTTGCCCTGCGCGAGGGCGTAGATTTCGCCATCTGCGCCCTTGAGCGGCGCTGCGATCAGTGTGCCGCCCTTGAGGGACTTGGCATTGCCGACGGACGATACGTTGACGTCGACCAATTGACCGGGCCTGGCGAACGGGGGCAACTGGGCCGTGACCAGCACGGCGGCCACGTTCTTCATCTGGAGCTGGGCCAGCGTGGTGGCGGTGAGGGTGATGCCCAGTTGTTGCAGGTAGTTGGCGAGTCCCTGGGTGGTGTAGGGCATTTGCGTGGTCTGGTCACCCGTTCCGTCCAGGCCCACGACGAGCCCGAATCCGGTCAACTGGTTGCTGCGCACGCCTTCGATGCTGGCGACTTCCTTGATGCGCATGGCATGGGCCGCCGTAGCGCCCCATCCCAGGCAAAGCACCAGGCACAGGTGGCCCAGCAGCCGAAGGCTAGTGGATTTCGCCGATGTGGTCCAGGTGGTCATGTGCTGAGTCGGTAGGCGGGTTGACCCGGGTGGATCTGTTACCCCTCGGCACTATTCTGGATAACTTTAGAACGGTTGAAAGCCCAAAAAGAACCGGGAAATCCAGCCAACTGTCTGCGCTTCACCCTGGGCGCCGCGTCCACGCGACTCCACGCGCACGTTGGCAACCTGGGTTGAGCTGACAATGCTGCCGGGTTGTACCAGACGGGGGTCAACGGTGCCGGAGAAGCGCAGGACGTCCACGTTCTGGTTCACGCCGATCTGCTTTTCGCCGGCCACGACCAGGTGCCCGTTGGGCATGACCTCGATGACCGTGGCGGTGATGGAGCCGGAGAAGGTGTTGGCACTTTCGGTGCCGCCCTTGCCGGAGAAGGCGTTGTTGGTGCTGGCGCCGATGCCCAGCTTGGCCAGGCCTTCCGGGCTGTTGAAGGGCAGTGCGGTCGCTTTGGAGTCGATGGAGCTGGTGCGGTTGACCGTGGACGTTGATTTCTGGCTGGCCGTCACGTTTTCCACGATCTGGATCGTCACCGTGTCTCCGACAGCGCGAGCGCGCCGGTCCTCGAACGCGGGCCGGTAGCCGGCGGTCTGGAACAGGCTGCCCGTGGCGGGGCGTGCCGCTGCGGGCGCTGCCATGGGCATCTGGCTGACCTTGGGCTCGGCAAAGTCCACAACCACTTTTTGTGGCAGCTGCTGGCAAGCCGTCAATGCCAGCAGGGTCAATGAGACAAAGCCTAAACGGCCTCTAGCCCTTGTGTCATATGCGTAACGTGCTACTGTTTTCATAGCTAACCTCACAGCTGGCCGAGTTTCTGCAGCATCTGGTCGGATGTCTGGATGGCCTTGGAATTCATTTCGTAGGCGCGCTGGGTCTGGATCATGGTGACCAGTTCCTGCACGACATTGACATTGGACGTTTCCACGAACCCCTGCATCAGCGTTCCCAGACCGTTGGCACCGGCCGTGCCGACATTGGGCTGCCCGGAGGCGGCACTCTCTGCGTAGATGTTCTGGCCCTTGGGTTCCAGGCCGGCCGGGTTCACAAAACTGGCCAGCGTGAGGGTACCGATGGACTGGGGCGAGGTGTTGCCGGGAATGGTGGCCGATACGGTGCCGTCGGCCGATACGCTGATGGCGGTCGCATTGGCCGGCACGGTGATGCTGCCGGCCAGTGGCAGGCCGGTGGAGTTGACCATGCGGCCCTGGTTGTCCAGCTGGAAGGCGCCGTCACGGGTGTAGCCGATGGTGCCGTCCGGCATGGTCACCTGGAAGAAGCCGTTGCCCTGGACCGCGATGTCCAGGTTGTTGCTGGTCTGCTGCAGGTTGCCCTGGGCAAAGCTGCGTGCGGTGGCGACGGTGCGGACCCCCAAGCCGATTTGCAGGCCAGTTGGCAGCGTGGATTGCTCGGATGTGCTGGAGCCCACCTGGCGCAGGTTCTGGTACATCAGGTCTTCGAATACGGCATGCGCCTTCTTGAAGCCGTTGGTCGAGACGTTGGCCAGGTTGTTGGAAATGACATCCAGCTGAGTTTGCTGGGCTTCCATGCCGGTCTTTGAGATCCACAGTGAGTTGATCATGTCGGTTTCCTGTATCTAGTTCGCTGTTGCGCGGGCGGGTCAGCCTTGCAGACCCAGTAGCTGGCCGGCGGAGCGGTCGTTGGACTCGGCGGTTTGCAGCAGGCGCATCTGGGTTTCAAACTGGCGCGCTGTCTGGATCATTCCCACCATGGCTTCGATCGGATTGACGTTGGAACCTTCCAGCGTTCCCGCCTGCAGCTTGGCGTTTTCGTCGTTGGGCAAGGGGTCGCCGGAGGTCGAGCGGAACAGCCCGTCGCCTCCGCGTTTGAGCGGGTCGTCCGCCGTGGGGGTGACCATCTTCAGGCGGCCAATGCTGTTGGCCGGCTGGTTGCCCACCTTGGCGGTGACGGTGCCGTCATGGCCGATGGATATCTCGGCGCCCTGCGGGACCGTAATCGGGGCTCCGCCGTTGGACAGCACCGGCAGCCCGCCGGGGCTGACCAGGGTTCCGTCCGTGGAGACCTCCAGATGGCCATTGCGGCTGTAGGCTTCGGTGCCGTCCAGTCCCTGAACGGCAAACCAGGCGCTGCCGTTGGCCATGACATCGAGCCCGCGGTCGGTGCGCACGGCTGGGCCGGGGCGGTCGAGATAGCCGGCAGTGGCCTCCACCGCAAAGACGCGCGTGGTGGCGCCTTCGCCTTGTATGGGGACTGCGCGGTAGGTCGACAGCTCGGCACGGAAGCCATTGGTCGAGGCGTTGGCCAGATTGTTCGACAGGACCGCCTGACGACTCGCGGCCGCGTTGGCTCCCGACATCGCTGTGTAGATGAGGCGGTCCATGGTGCATCAGCTCCGTTGGTGGTTGAAGGTCAGCGCAGGTTGACCAGGGTTTGCAGGACGGTGTCCTGGGTCTTGATGGTCTGTGCGTTGGACTGGTAGTCGCGCTGGGCGGTCATCATGGCCACCAGTTCGGCGGTCAGGTCCACGTTGGACGCCTCCACGGCCCCCGAGTTGATGGTGCCGAAGTTGCCTTGGCCCGGTGAGCCTTGAATGGGTTGCCCGGAATTGGCGGTCTCCACCCAGTTGTTCTGGCCGACCGGCTTGAGGCCCTGGACGTTGCGGAAGTCCGCCAGCGCCAGCTGACCGGAGGCCTGGCTCTGGCCATTGGAGTAGCGCGTGGTGATCACACCTTGTTCGCTGATGGAAACACCCGTCAGGGTTCCCGCGGTGTAGCCGTCCTGCTTGAGGTCGGATACGGCAAAGGAGGTGCCGTACTGGGTTGCCTTGCTGAGATCGAGGGTTGCAGTGAAGGTCCCGATATTGGTGTTTGGCGACGTCAGCGTGACGTTGACCGGGGCGGTGGGGGTCAGCAACTTCCCTGCGGTGTCAAACGTCATGGATGTCAGGAGGGCGCCCGCAGGCGTACCGGCGGGGTCGCCGTCGTAGACATCCCAGGCGTCGGTAGCAGTCTTGACGAAATACATGCTGATGGGTACCGCGATGCCCTGCGAGTCGTAGCCATTCATCGTCGTCCCATACTTGGTGTAGGGCGTGGGAGGCACGGCAGTGGACGCCACAACCGCGCGGGCGTCGAGATTGAACTGCGCGGTGATGGCGCTGGTGGCCTTTGCAGGGATGGGGGCGCCCGTTGGGATGACCAATTTGGATGGGGTTGTGCTGGTTGGGTTGCCGGTAACGTCCGTCGTATAGCCCATCACGTTGGCCCCCGCATTGGTAATCAGGTTGCCCGTCGAGTCCAGTTTGAATTGGCCATCCCGCGTATAGGCGGAACTGCCGTCCTTCAACGTCAACTGAAAGAAGCCGCCGCCGTTGACGGCGCAGTCCAGACTGTTGCCGGTAATGTTGATGGTCCCCTGCGAAAACTGCTGCGAGACGGTTCCCACTTCCACGCCAATGCCCGCGCCGGCCGCGCCACCGCCACTGCTGGCTCCGAGGGCTGATGCAACGACGGCTGAAAATTCAGCGCGGGACGACTTGGCACCCACGGTGTTGGCGTTGGCGATGTTGTTGCCGATGACGTCGAGGTTCTTGGCGGAGGCATTTAAGCCGGAGAGACCAGTTTGAAAGCTCATGATTCGTTCCTTGGAGTAGCGCTGCCTACAAAAAGATGCTGTGGGGGGTTGGGCTTACATGATCGACAGGACGTCGCTGTAGAACACGGGGTCCCGTCCCTTGAGCTCGATGCCATTGCTGCCAATGGATACCACCGAGTCGCGTGCGAGGTTGGTCGTGCTCACGCTCTTGTCCGCGTTGGTTGCCGTCACCTTGAACGTGGGGCTTCCCGTGCCGGTGTAGCTTGATGCATCCCACTCGAAGGCGTGCCGTCCTTCGCCCATGGCGCCGAGGTTGAGGGTATCGATAACCGTGCCGGCGGGCGACAGGATCTCCACCTTGACCTTGTCCGCCGTTCCAGACAGATCAATGGCTCCCTTGGCCTTTCCATCACTGATGGACAGGGTATCGCTCTTGATCAGGACATCGTGGCCAATGAGTGCGGTTCCCTGCAGGGCCTGCATCGCGGTGAACTGGGCGGCCATGGACTTCATGGTCTCGTTCAACTGGTTGACCCCGGTGACGGTGTTGATCTGCGCCATCTGGCTGGTCATCTGCGCGTTGTCCATGGGGTTCATGGGGTCCTGGTTGTTCAACTGCGCAACCAGCAGCTTGAGGAATCGATCCTGTTGCGCATCCGCAGTCGTCTGCCCCGCAGTCTTTGTCGCGGTGGCTGAGGTGATGTTGGGGCCGGTGGCCGCTACGCTGTCTACCATGCTTCAATCTCCTTGGCTTATTGACCCATTTGCAGGGTTTTGAGCAGTAGCGTCTTGGCGGTGTTCATCACCTCGACGTTGTTCTGGTAAGACCGGGAGGCAGAGATCATGTTCACCATCTCTTCGACCGGATTGACGTTGGACTGCGTCACGTAGCCATCTGCATCCGCTGACGGATGCGAAGGGTTGTGCACCTTGCGCAGCGGTTCGTTGCTTTCCTTGATGGCGTTGACGCGAACGCCGGAGGATGCATCGCTCCCCATTGGCACGGTCTCAAACACCACCTGCCGGCTCTTGTAGCCCTGGCCATCGGGTCCGGCCACGGCATCCGCGTTGGCCAGGTTGCTGGCGACCACGTTGAGACGCTGCGACTGCGCGCTGACGGCGCTGCCGGATACGTTGAAGATGGAAAACATGGACATGGTGTGGCTCCGCCTGCGTTAGGTTCCGCGCTACTGGCCCTGGATGGCACTCAAGATTGTTTTGGACTGTCCGTTAATAAAGCGAAGCGTGGCTTCATAGCGGACCGAGTTGTCGACAAAATTGGCGCGTTCGCGGTCCATGTCGACGCTGTTGCCATCCATTGCCGGCTGAGTCTGTGTCGTATAGGCCAATGGTGATGTGCCGAGGCTGGCCGTCTGTGCCTGCAGGGGGATGTGGCGTGCGTTGCTGGTTCCATTCGACGGGGCGCTGGGTACCATGGCGTGGGCGCTGTCATCCAGGGCGGCGTTCATGGCATCCTTGAAGTTGATGTCGCGGCCAACGTAGCCAGGGGTGTCGGCGTTTGCAATATTGCTGGCAATGACGCGTTGCCGATCGGCGCGCAGCACCAGGGCTTTCGCGTGAAAGTCCAGGGCGTTGGTCATATTGGCAAACATGGATTACCTCCGAATGGGTTTGCGAATCCCTGGGCAGGGCCAAGTGGGTTCGACGTGGGGCAATTATGGAAATAACTTTAATTTTTTAGCACTTGAATACGGGGGGGAAAACCGGCCAATTGGGTGTTTTGCGGATTGGGTGACTGTCTATAGTTGATTGGCCTAAAGGTCTTGAGCCGGTGTCGATGTTGCGACCCCTCAGGTGCATCTGGAGAATGGTCATGTTTCACCTTCCTGTTGGTCAGTCCTGGTTTGCCCGTTGGAGCTTGGTGCTGGCGTGCGGCTTGCTCGCCGCCGGGTTTTCGGGCGCGGTCCGGGCGCAAGGCGTGAATGGACCCGACTTCCAGGCGATGGCACAGGACTGGCTGCGCGAGGCGACCAGTGCTGCGCAACCCACGGGTGCAACGCCTTTGCGGCTGGAGGTCAAGGTCGGAAGCCTGGACAGCCGTTTGAAATTGGCGCCCTGCGGCAACGTGGAGCCCTATCTGCCTCCCGGCTCGCGGTTGTGGGGCCGTACGCGGGTTGGATTGCGATGCATGGATGGAATCAGCCGTTGGAATGTTTCCCTGCCGGTCACCGTGAATGCCTACGGCAATGCCTGGGTCATCAAGGGAACCGTGCCTTCTGGTGCCACACTGACCGAAGATGACGTAACCGAGGCCGAAGTGAATTGGGCGGAGGAGCCCAGCCCGGTGCTCAGGGATCGCGCCTTGTGGGTCGGGCAAACCGCGACCCGGATGTTGACAACCGGTCAGGCGGTGCGCCAGGGCATGGTCAAGCCGGCACAGGTATTCCAGGCGGGCGCACCGGTTCGCGTCGTGGCACAAGGGGCCGGCTTCCAGATTTCTTTGGATGCCCAAGCACTGTCGGCGGGCGTGGTCGGTCAGGTGGCGCGGGTTCGCATGGAGAATGGCAAGGTCTCATCGGGTCTGGTACTGGATATGCGGACAGTAAAAATCGACCTGTAAACAACAGATACCTGGAAAGTCCGGTGCAAATAACTCTAAAGTCCGTCATGATGTGGCCGATATCATTCGCACAAGGCAACACATATTGTGGTTTTGGAGAACGCTATGAAAATCGGTCCATCCCTAGACAACTCGATTCCAGTCCAGTCGGGCAGTGCCGCTGCGTCCCAAAAAACGGCGCAAGGCGCCAGTGCCAGTGCGGCGGCGACAAGCAATGCCTCCCAGGGAACGCGTTCTGCCGGAGTGGCGGTGACGGTGTCTACCTTGGCCCGCGGCTTGGAAAAGGCCGGTCGCGGCGATGCGGCCGACATCGACACCCAGAAGGTTGCAAACGTTCGTGCGGCTATCGAGCAGGGAACCTACGTGGTCAACCCGGAAGCCATTGCGGACAAGCTGTTGTCCAACGCGCAGGAAATGCTCAACCGCACCACCAGTTGATGCGAATCGGGGCCTGCGCAATAACTTATGTGCAAGGGCCCTGACATGTCACATTCTTCATTCGATCACCAATTGGCTTTGTTGGAATCTCAACTCCAGGAGTTGGGCCGTAGCTTATTGGATGGCAACCCCGTTGTTTTACAGGGCGCAAGTACCAAGCTGCAGCAGCTGGCTGTGGACCTGATCCAGATGGCCGATGAATTTGGGCGCGCGCGGTTGTCGGGGGTTCCCGATCTTGCACGCAGGATACGTGCGTTGTCAGGTGGCTTGGCCACTGTTCGCGAAAGTTTACTGCGCCGCGCTGCATATGTAGACCATGCCCTGGCCCTGGTGGTGCCGGCGACACAGCAGAAGTCAACCTATGCAGGGGTCAAGACTTACGGTAGCCCAATACGCCAGTCCGGCGCATTTTCCGTGCTTGCCGCCTAGGGCGGCTGGCGAATCTCCTTGAACAGTTGCATGGCCATGCGGCTGCATGGCCACTTTTCAGTGTGAGCGCATTTTTGCCCGGAGACGGGCAATGGATTGGCTGTGCAACTGGCACACCCTGGATTCCGTGACATCCAGCACCGCGGCGATCTCCTTGAGATTCATGTCCTGCTCGTAATACATGCTCATGATGTATTGCTCACGTTCCGGCAGGCTCTTGATGGCAGTTACCAAGGACTGACGCAAGCGTTGGTCCCGCAGCAAATTCATCGGATCCGAATCGGCATCCGCGACATGGCGATCAAGGAAGTTGTCGTCGTCTTCATTGTTACGCGCCATGTCTTCCAGATAGACCAATTGGGTGCCACGCACCTTGCTGAGGAGTGTCTGGTAGTCGGCAAGGGTCAAGCCCATTTCGGCTGCAATTTCTGACTCCACCGGGCTGCGGCCCAGTCGGTGCTCCAGGCGCCGCATGGTGGTCTCGATGTCTTTCTGGCTCTTGCGTGAGCCACGTGACATCCAGTCATTGCCACGCAATTCATCCAGCATGGCGCCACGGATGCGTTGTGTGGCAAAGGTTTCGAATTGCACGCCTTGTGAGGCCTCGTAGCGGGACAGGGCATCGGCAAGACCGATCAGTCCCACCTGGATGAGATCATCGACCTCCACACTGGCAGGCAACTTGGCCATCATGTAGTGCGCCAGCTTGCGAACCAAGGGTTGGTACTGTTTGATCAGGGCGGAGCGATCCAGCTGACCTTTCACCGTGTACATCAATGGCTCCCCGCAAAATGGTCGACGTGGCCGAAGTGCGCGACGCGTGCCTTGGGCAGGCGCGCTGGATTCAGCGTCACGGCATTTTCCAGCAACCGCAGCGCCAGACTCTGTGTCTCACCGTACAGGGGCTCATCCCCCGGCTGCTCCTTGATGTCCAGTGCTTTGATGTCCTGGCCCAGAAAGCGCTTGGCGCACTCACTCAAACTGGCGCAGACAGACTGCGGATGGGTGGGCGAATCAGGCGGCGATTCGGAAATCATGTTGACGATGGTAGGCTTTAGTTTGCCGGTTATCAACAGACGCTTCAATGCCAAATAACTGGTCAAAAGGGAGTTTCGCATGGGAGAGACCGCTAGCAGAGGTTCTATGGCGCACTCGCCAACCAGCGGGATCATCCATTCTACTTTGCAGTAAAGGATGACGACACTGCCTTGCGGGAACAGGTGCCCCAGTTGACCCAGGTCCGGCCTCGGCCGGTCCGAAGCCGCGCACAGACTCTGAACGCCGATGCCAGCCGGGAGTACCGTCCACGCACCTGGCTGGCGGTTCTCCTCACCGCCCCAGCGGGAATCCTCCAGGAGCTGGATCAGGCCGGGATTGGATTCGGACTCCTGGGTAGTGGCGTCCAGCACGGTGACCGTGTAGCCAAAGTTCACCAGCGCCAGGCACAATTGCCACAACAATGGAAGTTCGGCCTGCTCATCCCCGTGACTGACCACGGCCATCATTCGCGGACCTGGCTGTGCACCCAGACCAATCAGGCCGGATGCCTGGTTGGCAAAGTACTCAAGCATCCAGACGCCCCCTGACTGCAGATTGCCCCGCAGGTTGGCCGAAGTAGAAGCCGAGGTCACTCACCTTGGGGTCATAGGCAGATATGCCGGCTGTGCGCATGGATTGGCGCACCAGCTTCGAGGCGTTGGCGGTCTCCCAGTCTTCCGGCACGCGTTGGCCCGTGGTTACGCCGCGCAATACCAATTGGTTGCGAATGGCCGCGTCAATGGCGGGGCCGAGCTTCACAGCTTCATCAATCTTGGAGAAGATGGCGTGCTGCGGTCCAGGCGACTTGAATGCCGCCACTGCTTCGTCCAGGGTGTCCCCATGGCTGCCGGCGTTCAGAACCAGCAGGCGTTTGACGTTGGGCAGGTCAAGCAGATCCATGATCTCGCGCTTGCGTGGATCCCGTGGAGCCAGGCCTGTGGTGTCAATCAAGACCATCTTCTTGTTGGACAGGAGCCCCAGCAGGTCTTGCAGGGCCACCCGGTCGTGTGCGAGGTGGGCGACAACGCCCAGCATCTTCCCGTAGGCTCGCAATTGTTCATGCGCGCCCACGCGGTAAGTGTCCAGTGTGATCAGTCCAACGCTGCCGGGCCCATGGGTGCGGGCGCACAGGCCGGCCAGCTTCGCGGTGGTGGTGGTCTTGCCCACACCGGTCGCGCCGATCAACGCAAAGATGCCGCCCTCTTCCTGCAACAGGGGGCCATCGGCGTCTGTCTTCAGGTTGCGCTCCAGGACTTCGACGACCCATTGCACCGACTCCGCTGCGTTCATTTCCTCGGGCATGCGTTCCAGGATGGTGCGCGACAGGTTGGGGGAGTAGCCGGCGCGGATGAGCTTGAGCATCAGGTTGGCCTGGATCGGGTTCTGGCGTGCCTGGCCCAGCCAGGCCAGTGTGTTGAACCGGTCTTCCATGAGTTCTTTCATGGCGTGCAGTTCATCCACAATGCCTTGCGAGAGCCCTTCGGATTGCAATGTGGGCACGGCAGCCTTGCGGGGCGCTGTGGCCTTGGGCGCGATGGTCTCCTTCTTCTCCAGGATACGCTCAGCGGGGATGACGCGAGGGCGTTCCGGCTGTGGCTCTTGTGGATGGCGGTCTGCGGGGATGGTGGTTGCGGCGGAATCGTGGCGTTTGCGCATCATGCGTTCACGCACATAGTCCTGGAACGAGAGGGTGCTCATGGCCAACTGGGCAGCGTCGTCCTCCACCTTGCTGGCCACGTCCTTGTAGCTGGGTGAACTGCCGGCAATGGAGGCGCTGGCAGTCTTCTGGATCGATTTTTCATGTGCCTGGTCCAACGCGGCCAGGCTGTCCTCGGCGGTGGCAACCACTTCGACGCCGTTCTCGGTGGGGCGGTTGGACAGAATCAGAGTGCCTTCGCCAAATGCCAGGCGAGCCTTCGCCAGTGCTTCGCGGGATGTGGCTGCGGTAAAGCGTTGAATGTTCATGATATTGCGCCTCTGAGAATCGGACCAATGCGGATAGTGTGTGTTTCAGGGATTTCGCTGTGGGCCAGCACCTGCAGACGGGGTGCGACACGGCGCACCAGGCGGGAAATGGCGGCGCGGATCTGGTCAGGAACCAGCAGGCAGGCGGGCACCCCAACCTCTTCCTGCTTCATGGCAGTTTCGGCTGCGCTGCGGGTCAGCATCTCGGCCACCCCCGGGTCCAGTGATGGCCCTGCGGCGTTGCCCAGGGCCTGTACCAGCAACCGCTCCAGGCCCGGATCGATGGCGATCACGTTGAGTTCGCGGCTGGGGCCATAGATCTGCTGGACGATGGCCGGTGACAGCGCCACGCGAACCCTGCGCGCCAGTTCGGCTGGATCCAGCGTCGAGCCGGCATGTTCTGCGATGGATTCGATGATGGTACGAATATCCCGGATGTGAACAGACTCGTCCAGCAACAGTTGCAGAACCTTCTGGAATACGGCGATGGAGACCATTTTCGGTACCACTTCTTCGATCAGTTTGGGTGCCAGTTTGGCCACGTGTTCCACAAGTTGTTGGGTCTCTGTACGGCTAAGCAATTTGGATGCTTGGACTTGCATCAAGTGTGACAAATGGGTGGCCATGACAGTCTCTGAATCAACCACGGTAAACCCGACCATTTGCGCCGTTTCCTTCTGTTGTTCGTCGATCCAGTGGGCGGGCAATCCAAATGCGGGATCCGTGGTGGCAGTTCCGATCAGCGGCGTGGTGATTCCGCCTGGATTGATGGCCAGGTACATGCCGGGGAACGCCTCACCTTCGCCGACGATGACGCCACGCAATGTGATTCGGTAGCCGCTTGGCTTGAGTTCCAGGTTGTCGCGCACATGGACGGGAGGCGGCAGGAAGCCAACTTCCTGCGCGAACTTGCGGCGCACGCCCTTGATGCGGGTCAGCAGGTCGCCCTGGCGGGTCTTGTCGACCAGCGCAATCAGGCGGTACCCCAGTTCGAGGCCCAACTGGTCGACCGGTTGCAAATCGTCCCAAGAGGCCTCACCATCGGTTGCCACGGGCGCGGGGACCGACTGTGGATCAACCGGCGGCGGCTTGTGTGCCAGCGCCCAGGCGCCATATCCCAGAACCGCGGAGATGGTCAGGAACACAAAGTGCGGCATGTTGGGAATGACGCCCAGAATGAACATGATCGTGGCGGTGATGCCCAACACTTTGGGGGAAACGAACATCTGACCCACGATTTGCTTGCCCAGGTCGTGCTCCTTGCCGACGCGCGAGACCACCATGGCAGCGGCCACCGAAATCAGCAGGCCGGGGATCTGGGCCACAAGGGCGTCACCAACGGCCAGCAGGATGTAGCTGTTGGCGGCCTGCGATGCACTGAGGTCGTGCTGCAGGATACCGACCGCAAAACCGCCAAAGATGTTGATCAGCAGGATCAGGATGCCGGCCACTGCGTCGCCGCGCACAAACTTGGAGGCACCATCCATGGAGCCAAAGAACTCTGCCTCTTCACCGACTTCGGCGCGGCGGCGTTTGGCTTCCTTCTCGTCAATCAGGCCGGCGTTCAGGTCGGCGTCAACCGCCATCTGCTTGCCGGGCATGGCGTCCAGGGTGAAACGTGCCGATACCTCGGCAATGCGCTCGGAGCCCTTGGTGACAACGACGAAGTTGATCACAACCAGGATCGCAAACACGATCAGACCTACGGCAAAGTTGCCGCCGATCAGAAAATGGCCGAAGGCTTCAATCACTGCGCCAGCGGCGCCCGGGCCGGTGTGGCCTTCCAGCAGCACGACTCGGGTGGATGCCACGTTGAGCGACAGCCGCATCAGGGTTGTCAGCAACAGCACGGAAGGAAACGCTGCGAAGTCCAGTGGGCGGATCATGTACGCCGCCACCATCATCACCATCAGGGCAACCGCAATGTTGATGGTGAAAAAAGCGTCCAGCAACAGTGGAGGCAGGGGCAACACCATCATGGCCAGGATGGCCACAACCAGCATGGGCGCAGATGCGCCCTGGATCAGCGTGGTATTGCTGCCAAACCACTGTTGCAGGGATTTCAGTTGGGTGTTCATAGGGTGGCCGCCTTGACAGTCTTGGCCAGGGGATCAAGTTCCGGGGGAACAAAAGGCTGTGGCAGCTCGCCGGGCATGGGGCCTTCGCCCCGCATGGCGGCACGCAGCCGGTAGACGTAAGCCAGCACCTGTGCCACGGCGGTGTAGAGGCTGGATGGAATGTCCTGGTCCAGCTCCGAGTTCGCGTACAGCGCGCGTGCCAGCATGGGCGATTGCAGCACGGGAATGGCATGGTGTTTGGCCACATCCCGAATCTTCATGGCCAGTAAATCAGCACCCTTGGAGATAACCTGGGGTGCACGCATGGTCTTTTCGTCGTAGCGGATGGCGACTGCGAAATGGGTTGGGTTCATGACCACAAAGTCGGCCTTGGGCACGGCATTGACGCTGTTGCGCTGGGCGAATTCACGCTGTTTCTGCCGGATCTTTGCCTTGATCTGCGGGTTCCCGTCTGACTCCTTGCCTTCTTGCTTGACTTCCTGATGGGACATCTTCATCTCGTCCCGGTGCAGGAACTTCTGCAGAGGCAGATCGACCAGCGCCGCAAAAAGCACCACCAGCAACATCAGCCCCATGCCGTTGGTCAGCCATTCGGTCAAATGCTTGATGGCGGACGCCGAGGGCTGCAGTACCAGCGAAGAGACGGTCTGTATCCCCGAGCTTAGAAACAGGGCGGCGATGGTGAACAGCACGCCTGTCAGAAGCGTCATCTTGGCAGTGGAGAGCAGTTTCTTCTTGGTGAAGAGATTGCCAAACCCGCTCAATGGATTGAGGCGGCTGGGATCCGGCATCAGGGGCTTGAGGCTGTTGACCCAACCACCGGAGGAAACCGCGGCGATGATGGTTGCGGTTGTGACAATCGCGGCAAATGCGACGCATCCAGCAATTCCGATGGTGGTTGCATCGGACAGGCGAGTCAGCATGCTGCCCGGCTGCATCACCGACGCGGCATCAAACGTCAATTGATGCCCCATGCTGTACTGCAGGCGGTCAAAAAGAATGGGGGCCATCGCCAGTACGCTGACGGAACCCGCACCCAGCACGGCAAAGTGAGACAGATCTTCCGAGCGGCTTACCTGGCCATCCTCGCGTGCTTTCTTGAGCTTGCGCTCCGACGCGGGGAGGTTGCGATCTTGACTGCCTGATTCCATGGTGGGGCTCTGTAGTTGCCACCATTGTCGTGAGTGACCCCCGGAACTAAAGGCTGATAAGCGGGGTACTTTCCGCGCTATTCAAAGAGGCTACATGCCCTCTTGCCGACAGAGCCGCCGATACCTTGCTGGGCCGTATGGAAGTACGTGCCTATTTCAATCCCATCTTGGTGAGGATGTGGTTGACCTTGTCTTCCAGGGTCGCCTTGGTAAACGGCTTGACGATGTAGCCTGCGGCGCCTTGCTGTGCGGCAAGGACAATGTCTTCCTTTCGGGCCTCGGCGGTTACCATCAGCACGGGCAGGTGCTTGAGCTTTTCATCCTTCTTGATTTCGCTGAGCAACTGAAACCCGTTCATATTGGGCATGTTGATGTCGCTGACCACGAAGTCGAAATTGGAGCTGCGAAGCTTTTGCAGCGCGACGACACCGTCTTCTGCTTCGTCCGCGTCAACAAATCCGCTTTCCTTGAGCAAATTGCGCACGATCCGTCGCATGGTGGAGAAGTCGTCGACGACCAAAAAGCGTAGTTCTTTTGACATGGATTACCCTTTCCCGGGTGATTTTTGCATAACGTTAAGTATCACCGAATTTTGAACAGAATCAACGTGCCGGCTGCGTGGCCACCTTGGTTTGCGGGGTTTCAACCTCGGTCTCAATGTCCACTGGAACGCGTTGGCCGCCAAGGAGGCGTTCTTCGGCATCTTTTGTCATCACCAGAATACTGATCCGGCGATTGCTGGGGCTCAACGGGTCATTTGGCTCCAGCAGCAGGCTGGAGGCCATGCCCACAACCCTGGCAAGCTTGTCTTCCGGCATGCCGGCGCTGGCCAGTTCACGGCGCGAAGCGTTGGCGCGGTCAGCCGATAGTTCCCAATTGCTGTAGCCGCGGTCGGCATTGCCGTATGCGCTGCGGTCGGTGTGTCCATCCAGGCTGATCTTGTTCTCGACATCCAGCAGTGCAGTGCCGATTTCACGCAGGATGTCACGCATATAGGGCTTGAGGACCGCACTGCCACTGTCAAACATGGGGCGCTTCTGGTCGTCCACGATCTGGATCTGGAGGCCATCGGGGGTAATTTCCAGCCGGATTTGGTTGGCAAACTCGGCAAGTCTGGGTTTGCTCGAGATGGCTGCGGCAATCTTGGCACTGAGGGCCGCCAGCATTTTGGCGTCGCGCTTGGCTGCCTCGGCCTTGGCCTGCTCCGCAGATAGGCGTTTCGCCTTGCGGTCGGCGCCTTCCCCGCGCTTGGCCTGTCCGCTGCTCTGGGTGAGGTCGCTGCCACCACCATTGATGACGCTGCTGCTGGCGCCGGCGCCGCTGCCTCCCTGCATGGCAACCTTCATTGGGGACTGAAAGTAGTCGGAAATGCCCTTCTTGTCGCCTTCGGATGTGCTGCCCAGCAGCCACATCAGCAGGAAGAAGGCCATCATGGCTGTCACAAAGTCAGCGTAGGCGATTTTCCAGGCGCCCCCGTGCGCAGCGTGGCCCCCCTTCTTGACCCGCTTGATGATGATTGGCTGCAGTTTCTTGGCGTCTCCCGCCATGCTCAGATCCCCATGGGCTTACTTCTTGCCCTTCACGTAGCTTTCCAGCTCGACAAAGGACGGCCGTTCGGTGGAGTACAGGACCTTGCGGCCGAACTCGATGGCCGTGGATGGGTTGTAGCCTTGCATGCTGGCCAGCAGTGTGGTGCGGATGCACTGCAATTCCTTGCCGTCTTCCTCCACCTTCTGTTCCAGAACACCCGCCAGCGGCTCGGCAAAGGCGTATGCCAGCAAGATACCCAGGAATGTTCCGACCAGCGCGGAGCCAATCATGCCCCCCAGCACGGCCGGGGGCTGACCCACCGAGCCCATGGTGTTGACCACGCCCAGAACCGCCGCCACGATACCGAAAGCCGGCAGACCACCAGCGACGCGCTGCAATGCGGCGACTGCGGAATGGGCTTCATGGTGGTGGGTTTCAATTTCACTGTCCATCAGGGACTCGATCTCGTGCGCATTCAGGTTGCCAGAGACCATCATGCGCAAGTAGTCGGTGATGAATTCAACCACGTGGTGGTCAGAGCCAACAGCGGGGTACTTCTTGAACAGCTCGGATTCATGTGGCTCTTCAACATCCTTTTCAATCGCCATCAGGCCCTCCTTGCGGGCCTTTTGCAGGATGTCGTACATCAAAGCCATCAGTTCCATGTAGCGAGCCTTGGTGTACTTGCTTCCCTTGAAGCATGCACCGAGGCCTTTGACCGTGGCCTTGACAACCTTCATCTGGTTGTTGGCCAGAAATGCGCCCATGGTCGCACCGCCAATGGTGATGAATTCAAAAGGAAGTGCGTGCAGGATCACCATGATGTTTCCACCGTGGAAGATATACACGCCAAAGACGCAAACCAGGACGATTAGCCAGCCGACGATTACAAACATAAGCGCATTGTGACAGGGAAGCAGGGTGCCTCAAGGGTTGAACAGCGCGGCTTTTGACGGCCTGTCACTATCATATCGACGCTGCCACTGGGGGCTTGAGATTTTTGGGCCGCCCTGTGGGGTGGCCTCCTGGGAAGGCTGGTGGGTGCGGGGCCAGGTCAGTCGCGTTTGCGGTGGGGGGATTGGTTGAAATAGGGCGATAGCCCTCGTGGATAGTGCGTGAAATGCTACTGAAATTGTAGCAATCAATGTAAGAGGATGCCCCCGGCAGCGGCGCCTTTGCCTGCCCGGGCAGGTGGCGTGCACAGACCACACTCAAAGTGGCGACTGTTTTCATAGGCCTCGCTGACAAAATGTCCGCCACACTTGGAACATTTGGTCATGGACAGCATGTTGTTGTCGATGAACTTCACCAGGCGCCAGGCGCGGGTCAGGGACAACAGGGGCTCCACGCCGCAGGCGGCAATTTGCTCGGTGTAGAGCCGGTAGGCCTTCATGATGGCGTCAATGTCATCCATGGCGCTGACTTTGGTCAGGTACTCATAGGTGTTCTGGAACAGGGATGCATGGATATTGGGCTGCCAGGTCAGAAACCATTCGGTAGAGAACGGCAACTGGCCCTTGCTGGGAGAGCGACCGGCAACCTCCTTGTAGAGACGCAGCAGGCGTTCGTACGACAGATCGGTTTCGCTTTCCAGAACCTGCAGGCGGGCGCCGAGTTGAATCAGCGCAACGGCGCGCTCTACCTGCTTGGAATCGTTCAGTACGCTCTTGGTGGCCATGGTCGTGCTCCGGGGAATGGGGTATCTGTTTAAACGGCTTCAGCGTAGCGGCCGGCCATCAGGATGCTGGCATGCAGCTTGGTTGTGGCGTCGTTGTCGACCTTGTTCACCGAGTGGTTGGTCAGCAGATTCCACACGATGTCGTCATCCACGCGGAAGCGGCACAGCAGCATGTTGCCGGAGGCAATCTTCATGATCTGGGCGGGTGACAGGGCGCCGATCAGGTCAGCGGCGTCTTCGGACATACCCAGGCGGAACAGCGCTTCAGCCTTGTCCTGACGGATCAGGTTCTGGGCCAGCATCAGGTAGGTCATGTTGGCTTCCCGGATTTCGGTCAGCATTTGTTCGTTGGTCATGTTGGGCTCCTGGTATCAGCGGTTATTCGTGTGAATCACCATGGAGTCAATTCTGGGCTGGAGCGCCAGGAACTTAAATCGGAGAGCGGCTAATCCGAATGTCAGAAAAAGCTGTGCCGCCTGTAGGGCAAATTCCTACAAGCCAATGGGTTGGAGACGCAAATGAAGGGTGCGCGCGGCTTTCGCGGGCAGCAGACGGAAACCCGACCGTCGAGCCTAAAGTTCGACAAGCATCGGCCGATATAAAGTGCAATGCACTGCGATACATTCTGACCCGGTCGGGGCAAGAAGGTCGAGCGAATCCATTACGCCGAAGGCGGCGAGCATTGGTGGCGAGTCAGCGCCGTGGCGCTTCAATCGCTATGGCCGGGTTTGCTGTTAGCCCTTGAGCAAGGCAAGGACGCCCTGTGGCATTTGGTTGGCTTGCGCGACCATGGCGGTACCGGCTTGTTGCAGGATCTGCGAGCGCGATAGGTTGGCTGTTTCCTGGGCGTAGTCGGCATCCATGATCCGACCGCGTGACGCTGCGGAGTTTTCTGCAGCGACACGCAAGTTGGCCGTGACCTGTTCGAAGCGGTTTTGCGACGCGCCCCAAGTGGAGCGGATGCTGGTGATCGTATTGATGTCCGTGTCCAGGTTGGCCAGTTCGGCGGAAGCAGTCGTATTGGTTGTGCCCAAGGTGGTCGACAGCAACGTGGTGGTGTTCACATTGACGGTAATCACATCGGCGGTGTTGGCGCCGACCTGAAACTGCGCGGCAACCGCTGCACTCAGAAGGGGTTGGCCGTTGAACGTGGTGGACGCAATAACGCGGTCATTCTCGGATTTCAGCAGCGAATACTCCTGATCCAACGATGCAATGTCGGTAGTGGTGTTGGTGCCGTTGGCCGCCTGGACGGCCAACTCGCGCATACGCTGCAGATTGGCGGAAATGGCACCCAACGCACCTTCAGCAGTCTGTGCCATGGAGATGGCATCGTTGCAGTTGCGGATCGCCACATTCATGCCACGGGTCTGGGCGTCCATGCGCTCGGCGATGGCCAAACCGGCCGCGTCGTCCTTGGCGCTGTTCACACGCAGACCTGAAGACAGGCGTTGCATGGAGGTCGAGAGGGACAGTGCGGAAGTCGACAAGTTGCGCTGTGCATTCAACGAGGCAACGTTGGTATTGATACTGGTTGACATTAGATGCTCCTTTAAAGCTGTTAAACCCGGGTCATTCCCGGGTGGAGTCAGCTCACTTGCCGACTTGGCTACACGGTTAGCAAATTGTGGAGAAACTTGAATCCTTCAGTTCTCCGATAAAACCGGTAAATCCCCGCCAATTCCCACTCTCCGCAACAGGAGATTTGCAATTAGCCCTTAAGTACCAGCCTTTCCTGGCCGAAAACTAACTCAACGGGTTCTGGTTCAAGGGCTCGTCGACCAGTAGGCGTCTTTCCGGATGCCCCGGTCATGGCGACCAGCCTTGGGGTTGGCTATGTAAAGGGCAGCGATGCCTGGTTGTTACGATCTTTAGGAGAATCAAATGTCTGGAATTAATACCAATGTCAATTCGATCAATGCCCAACGCAATTTGGCAGCGACTTCTCTGACACTCAGCACCGCCATGCAACGCCTGTCTTCAGGTCTGCGTGTGAACAGCGCCAAGGACGACGCGGCCGGTTTGGCCATCGCCGAGCGCATGGACGCCCAGACCCGCGGCATGAATGTGGCGATCCGCAATTCGAATGACGCCATTTCGCTGGCTCAAACGGCAGAAGGCGCCCTCGGGGTCATTTCCTCGAACCTGCAGCGCATGCGTGAACTGGCTGTGCAGGGCGCCAATGGCACCAACAACGGTACCGACGTGACCTCCCTGGATGCAGAGTACAAGCTGCTCGCAGCGGAAAACACCCGGGTGATCTCCGCTACCAAGTTCAACAACACGGCTGTTCTGGGTGGCGTCAACCTCGACTTCCAGGTGGGCGCGAACAACGGCGACACGATCAACATCACGACCACCGCCATTACGTTGACGGGCACCACACTTGGCGCCACGACCACAACCGCCGCTGCCGAAATTACGAAACTGGATACCGATATCGACACCATTACCACACTGCGCGGTACATGGGGTGCATCGCAAAACCGTTTCGAACAGGTGATCACGAACCTGCGTGTGGGTGCAGAGAATTCTGCCGCAGCACACGGGCGCATTGTGGATGCTGACTACGCGCAGGAGACTGCAAACCTGACACGGGCCCAGGTGCTGCAACAAGCGGGTACCGCCATGGTGGCGCAAGCCAATCAGGGTCCCAACGGTGTGTTGGCCTTGCTGCGATAAGGTCTTGGTGGGTTCGAGGCGCCGCTTTCGCGGCGCTTTCGAAAGCGGCGTTTGGCATGGGCCGACGCCGCTTTTTGGCGTTTTGAAACTAAGGGAATGGCGCTATAAACTGACGATAGGAGGCCGCGATGGCAATTTCATCACCTGGTGTTGGTAGTGGGCTGGATGTCAACAGCATCGTTTCGCAATTGGTTGCAATTGAAAAGCAGCCGATTCAAACCCTGCAGACCAAGGCTTCCACGCTCCAAAGCCAATTGTCCGCGTACGGGACCATCAAGTCCCAAGTGTCCGCGCTTCAGGATGCCGCCGCCGTTCTGGCGTCCGCCAGCAGTTGGGCTGCACAAGCGGCAACTTCATCCAATACTTCGGCAGTGACCGTAACTGCGGGAGCGACAGCGACCTCAACGGCTTTTGGTCTCGATGTAACGCGCCTGGCACAGGCGCAAACAACTGCTTCGCGAAGCCTGACTGCCGGTGCGTCGCTCGGGGCTGGGGCGGGCACAGGCGTGCTCACAATCCAGCTGGGTAGTTGGGGGACGGATGGTACTGGGCCATTTGTTGCGGGTTCTGCGTCGGCGGTTACCGTCAATGTCAGCGAGTCTGATACCTACTCCTCGATCGCTGCAGCGATCAATGCCAAGAATGCGGGGGTCAAGGCTATCGTCTTGAAGAGCGGTGGCACGGAACGTTTGTCCCTTCAATCGACCACGACAGGCAGTGACGCCGGTTTTACGATCACGTCCGATGGCGGATTTACGGCGCTGGACAGCCTGTCGTTCACCTCTTTGGGCAACGGCTCGCAGTCCGCTTCCGGAATGGAAGCGAGCCAGTCCGGGTTGAATGCACAATTCAAGATCAATGGTGTGGCGCTGGAGTCTGCAACCAATGCGGTTACCAACGTTGTGCCCGGTGTGACTTTCAACCTGCAACAGACCACGACGTCCGGCTCCCCTGTCCAGATCACGGTGGCACAGGATCAGACTGCTGTACAGAAGAATATTCAGGCATTTGCAGACGCGTATTCAGCGTTGGCGAAAACGCTCGCAAGTACGACCAAATATGTTCCCGGGGGCACGTCGGGCATCCTGCAAGGGGACTCCACTACAGTCGGAATCCAAAGCGTCATGCGAAGAATAGTGGGTTCCAGCAGTGCCGGGTCGACGTTTGCAAGGCTGTCGGATGTTGGGCTGGAGCAGCAAACGGATGGTTCCCTGAAGGTGAATACAACCAAACTGACGGCCGCCATGGGTGACATGGGCAACTTGCAAAAACTCTTCACCACCGACAATTCGGATGCAGCCACGAACGGATTCGCCTTGAAACTGCGTGATTTCGCCAAGGGGTTGATTGCTGCGGATGGCACCGTGGCCAACAAATCGACTGCACTTCAAGGGGCAATCACGCGAAATGGTGATGAGCAGGATCGTATTACGGCTCGGGCTGCCGTCGTGGAAAAGCAGTTGCGCGCGCAGTATTCAGCCCTGGACGCCCAGATGGCCAAGATGAGCAGTCTGAGTTCCTATGTGACTGCCCAATTGGCCCAGTGGAACAAGAGCAGTAGTTAGGCACACGGCGGGCGGTTCGGAGATATCACCCAGGCAAATGTTGCCGGTGAACAGGAAACACCCTTGAGTTCGAGAAGCGGTTGCCGATAAATAACATATCAAGCAGCTACACGAGACTCAAAATGTACACATCCGTCAACATGCGTTCCGCCAATGCTTACAGAACCGTCGGGGTTGAAACCGCCGTTGCAGGCGCAGATCCTCATCAGTTGGTCGGACTTTTGTACCAGGCACTGATGCAATCCTTGGGAGCGGCAAAGCTATCCATGCAGGCGGGTGATATTCCGGGCAAGGGCAAGTCGATTTTGCGCGCTGTACGGTTGATAGAGGAAGGCCTCAAGGCTGGGTTGAACGATGCCAAGGGGGGAGAGCTGGCCGTTAACTTGCGAGGCTTGTATGACTACTGCATCCTCATTCTGACGGAAGCCAACTTCAGGAACGATGTCAAGAAGGTAGAAGAAGTCATTGGATTGATTCAGCCTGTGGCCCAGGCGTGGGGCGAGATCAAGGCAGAGGTGGCCAATATGCCGCCGTATTCCATGTAGGCCGGGAGCACGAGATGTCACAAATGCTGATCGACTATTACAAATCCATTGAGGAGAGCAGCCTCAAGATGCTGGACGCGGCCAGATCCCAGGATTGGGAGCAGGTTGTGCGGTGCGAAGGTGTGTGCGCCGTCCTGATTGAGCAATTGCGTGTACGCAGCCGCTCGGAGGAGCTCTTGCCAGAGCAGCGCCGCGAGAAGTCGAAAATCATGCAACGCATTCTGTACAACGATGCACAGATTCGTTATCTGGCGGAGCCTTGGCTTGAGCACCTGGATGACAAAACGGCGGGGCAGTCGCCGTTCCTGCACTAGATCAGTTCAGCAAGGCGTAGAGTTGCTCGAGTCGGGTCCAGTCCGACTGCTCCATCAATGCTTCAGCCTGTGAGGCAAAGGTCATGTTGTGCTGATAGAGGCGACAGAAGATATAGGTAGTGTGCACGATGGTGGCTTCATCTGGCGCCTCGTCCCGGGCGGCGGCGACGCCTGCCAGCATGAGACGCAAAATGCCATAGCGGGTTAGCAGACGGCGATAGTGGGTCATTGCCGTGGCTTGGGTCCATGGGAAGGTCTCGCGGACCAGGTCGTTTAGCAAGTAGTGCGACATCAACCTGTCATATATGCCGCCATCGTCTTGGAGTAACTTCACTCCCCGCGCATAGTTCTCCGATATCTTGGGCCAGTCCATATCGGAGCTGATTCCCAAACCTGCCCGCACTTCCTCAAGAACTTCGGTTTGGGTTGGCGATCTGCCAATTGGCGATTTGGCTCCGAAGAGGATCGAGAACAACGTGGCGCTGGCATCCTGTTGCTGGTTGAGCTGGCTGACAATGGTGCGAACACTGCCGCTCTCCACCAGGTCGCGCATCTCTGCCATCAAAGATCCTGCTTTACTCTCTTCGTTGGCGGCAACCAGCGCGTCCAATTGTTGACACAGCCAGCCAATGGTCGCCAGACGTTCGGTATTTGACAGTGCCAGTGTCTGAAAGAGCTGGATAAGAAAGATATGAACTTCGTCCACAGCCTCCAGGCTGAACCCCTTGATCGCTCCGATTACTGTGGTGGTGGCAAGGCGGGTTGTAAATTCCGAGGTCACAAATTCAAACGCGTCAGTTTGGGTTAGTGCCAGTCTCGCCGCCTCGGGGCATGACAGCGTCAAGCTTTGCTCCAGGCGATCGCCAAGCTGAACGATGGATCGCGGATAGACATAGCATGTGTCAGACAAAGCGTCTTCGCCCAGCCTCTGTTGCACCATGCACAGTCCCTCCGCAGAGTGCAGACCACAGTGTGAGTCTGTCTTGCGCAGGCCAATCTTGGCATGCTTGGCATACGACTCCTTGTCTAGTTGAACCAAGTATTCCTGGAGCAAGGGCTTGAGCTGCGGCTGTACTACGCGGCGGTATCCTTGAAAAGTCTCCTTGTCGATATTGATGGACCAGCCGGCGCAACAGGTATCCGGGCATTCAGACCCAAGGCACTGAAACTGGGTTACGTACTTTGGCACCAACATGGTGCTTGTCAGGTATTTGGGCACGGATGCCGTTTTTGCGTTGTTCTTGGTCATATAAAAGGTGCCTTCGGAGATAGCATGCCCCGCGCCAAAGCTGAGTCTGTGGTTGGTTCGGCTGCATGAAAGGGCGGGATTTGGGCTGGATTTTTTATGGTTAAAAGCGCATGAATTTTGATAAAAAATATTGATTTCATTCGGCTATTTGCAATTTAGTTTCAATATCTTGTTTTCAACATGGCGCCATCTATTGGGGCAAACCGTTGCCTGGATCGGAGTCGTGATCGTTCGTGGGTAGCTGCTGCGAGAGGTTTTTCCGCATTGGATTGAGCGCTCAATTGACGTCCTTCAGTTCCAAAAAATAACACCAACAAGCCGTTCAATTTCTTACCTCTTTTGCCGATAGTTACTGGATACTGGTATTCCGTTAGTGAAATTGCCGGGCTGGCCTATCCCTTTTAGGTGCGGCATCTTGTAGGAGAATTTTTCATGGCCTCACCATTCCTGGGATTGAGCACAGCCAACATCGCTGTGCTGACGACAACCCAATTGAACAGCTTGTCAACTGCGGACTATATTCTGCTGACAACTGATCAGGTGCGTGCGCTCACTACGGACCAGTTTGCCTCGTTGCAAACACAGTTTGTTGCGGCGCTGACCACTAATTCGGTTGCGGCGCTGACCACCGATCAGGTCGTGGCCCTGAGGACCGATCAAACGGCGGGACTGAAAACTGACCAGATAGTTGCCCTGACGACCAGTCAGGTCGCTGCGATGGAAACCAAGGACGTAGCGGCGCTGACCACGGCAGGCGTAGGCGCGTTGACCACCAACCAGGTGAGCAAGGGCCTGACGACAGACCAGGTAGTGGCCCTGCGCACGGATCAAGTGGCA